>Ga0080003_1000262_pt1 | contig 36995 bp, 41 predicted proteins | sample JossMetagenome_FD_69206 | JGI IMG/M metagenome (GOLD analysis project Ga0080003, IMG submission 69206) | Hot spring microbial communities from Joseph's Coat, Yellowstone National Park, USA - JC2_E (SPADES assembly) (version 2) | ecosystem: Environmental > Aquatic > Thermal springs > Hot (42-90C)...
TATTGCAATATAATAATACAAAAGGTTTGGGATATTTTTTAACTACTCAATATAATACCAATTCATGTTCATCAAATCCATGTACTTCAGGATATTATGATTATTATTATTCAGGATCTGGATGGGGTACTTCAACCTGTTGGAGCATCCCTCCAATTTGCTCTAATATCTATTATTATTTCTTAGAAGATAATACTGGAAATATACAAGGAGATAATGGAGGATCAAATTATTCTGCTTTTATGCCACCAGATCAACGAAATTATAATTATTATTCTCAATATGGTGTATTTTGGTTATATAATTGGTTCCAAGCAGAAAATAATAATATGACTATATTCTTCTTAATGAATGGAAATATTTTCAATTATTCACTTGCCTCAGAACAATACAACTGGAATGGGGGAAGTGCAGATGCAATACCACCCGCACCACCAGGAAATATAAGCATAATAACAGGAGAACCAATATTCACACAATCATACATAAATGCATATAATACGGCGTTTAATCAACTTGTAAATCGTCAATATGCTTTAAACAAGTATTATCAGCCATTCGATTCTAATGAAGTAAATAATAATTTTGTACCTGGAACATTTGGATATGATGAAGAATATAATAATAATGGAGAAAGGTTTTTTATAAACTATCTAACAGACAATCCTAGTAATTATATAGAAACTCCTTATTTATTCGTTTCAGCAGGTTCTGGAGGGGGATCTGGATTTATGTACTTAAATTGGATAATAGTAACTTATGGAGTTCCATATGTTGTGAGTATATCTTAAAAATATCAAAAACTAACTAGGTGGATTATAAATCTGTTGTGGGAGACCAAAGGAAATAGCCGTACCAGAAGGACTAGTGGTTATACCATATGGAATTATGGTTTTATTAGGTAGCACTAATAAACCTCCTCCAACAAAATTTAGAGAGTGTTGGTGATATAGAATTGTTTGGTATGGTAAAGTTCCTGTTACATTTGCCCAATCATATACTGGTGAGTTTCCTGGTAGTCCTGCTCCGTATGTTCCTGGTGTGTTTATTGCTGCTTCAAAGTTGGGTAACCATTTATCATATGTGTAGAATCCTGCAATGTTTGCTGGGTTTATACTGTTTGCTTCTATTATAGTATATGGTTGTCCATTTATTGTTACCTGTTCAATTGGTACTTGGCCTTTAATTACATAGAAATCCTGTTGTGGTACATATGGTTGATTATTCACTGGATCAGTTTGTCCAACAAATTGATTATTCAATTGAACTATTTGATCATGATTTTGAATTATTGTATTTGAATATTGCCCATCCCATATTGTATTACGTATTGTTGTTCCATTATTTAATATTAAAGTACCTGTAGGATCTGTATGTCCCTTATAACTTATTGTACCGCTTGGTACAAATGCTTCATAGCCACTTGGGGAGCCGACGTATTGTACTGGCGCTTGGTGTTGTGTCGGCAGTAGTAAAACCAGGGCGGCTGCGATGACCACAACAACCACGACGCCGATGATTACGTACTTTAATGCAACCACAACACCACCCAAGAAAACCCACAACGACTAGCCTTTAAGCATTACGGCTCAACAAAACACACAGTTGCTGAGGGGGATTGCCCGTTGGGTTTGTCCATGCCAGGTGTCTCTCGGTACCCTAATCATGGTCGCCGGTAGGTGCTCAACCACACATTGGTTAAGCATTATTGGTTGTTTTGGCCATTGTGGCTGTAGTGTTCGCGGTCCTCTGGTTCATGGCTTACACGAATTATGCGAACCTTGAGGTTGAATATGCAAATCTGCAGAACCAATATAACGCACTACAGGGTCAGCACTAACAACTTCAGACCCAATTCGGTAGACAGATGGGTAACCACGGTGTTGAGCTTCCTAGCTATGGCTCTAGCCACAGTAGGTGGTTTTGTCAATGTTAACGTTGATAAGGTCTTCGTCATGCTTAGCGATAAGGGTGAGCCAGTTGACTGGCCTATCGTGCCTAGGCTCGTTGACTTGAGTCCAGTTGAGTTTAGGGTCCTTAAGTTGATTTGCAGCGGCTACAGCCTAGCCAAGGAGATTGTTAAGGGCTATGCCTCAAAGTACGGTGAAGCAATATCCCTACAAGCCATCGAGAGGGTACTGGCTAAACTAAGAAGCAAAAGGCTCGTCAACGGTAAACCAGTTGGTAAGGCCCTAATGCATGAGGCAATCGAATTAGGCAAGTTAATTGCATGTGGTTAAGCACATCGTGATGAAGTCGCTGGATTGTTGGAGGTTATGATGGGATTTTGAAACTGCTTAGAATGGTGGCGAGTAGGTTACTGGTTATGTTAACGTAACTGAAGCCTTAAAGTTTTACCTAACTACACTATGAGGGAATACCTCATGAAGAAGATACGGATTTTCAACACAATAACCTTAAATCAGCCCACAGGTCGCATATGGTGAATGAAGGGGAGGTTTCAGTGCCTAGATAGCTTCCTATGACCCCCTCCCCGCCTTGAGGGGTGGGTTTTCTTGGGGTCTTGGAGGTTACCCTGCTTTATCGGGGCTACTGAATACTTCAGCGGAGTTGGGGTTAGTAAACCCATTGCCGAATCCCCACGCAGTGGCGCAACCCAGCCATGAATGGCGAGGTTTGCCAGTATCAAACGGCGATGTAACATACTCCCTCACAGTAACAACATACACAGGAGGCTAACTACCCTTCGTTCGCAACACCGTTAAGTAGCCCTAAGACAAGTCATACACAACCTGACTCGTATGGCTAGGAATTGAATAAACGATACCGTTGATTCAATTCTTCGCCACTAAAAGTTTTAGTGAAGCATACCTAGGTTTTTAAACAGCAAAGCAGTGATGCCTTGGGTGATGAGGAGCGGCTAGGGGGCAAAGCCCCTAGCCTGACGGGATGAGTAACCCGCTTACGAAATGACCCTCACGCGCACTCTAGTGGGTTTTTGTGTTTATTTGTGTTCAAAAGTTTCTAACCACCTGTTGCATGTATACAGGTGTAGACAGGTGCACTGTGCAGTAGTAACTAAACTTAGTTAGTTCACCGCTTTTCACATGCTCTCCCTTACACTGAACCCCTAACTGAGGCCCTGCCGATGCAGTTGAGTAATCAGAGGTACTGAGGAATAAGGGACCCAGGCTCAGTATCCATTTCCTTTGAGATTTCCTTAAGCCACTTTAAGAGCGAGTCAGGAATTTCAATGCAGAGCTTAGCCACGTTAACCACCCCCTCCCCACCTGGTTTCCTCATACTCAACGTCGTACAGTTCGCACCAACCCTCAATGCATATAAGCGCCTTGATTGTTCCATCCCTGAACTTGAGGATTTTGACCTCAACATCATTTGCGTCAACCTCATATGCTTTAGCTAGTGCCTCATGTGCTGTTTTCCCTGAGAACGTTCACCCATCACCCGTGTAAACCCCTATGTGCCCGTTTTTAATTAACTTCCCATCCTTTAGGTTAATTACCTTAACCATGCCATCACCCAACGAGCATGCGCCCTCTGTCGGCTAACCTATAGATGTATGTGTTTCCCAACCCCTCCATTTCAATGAGCCCACGCTGACTAAGCCTAGCCAGGACTGCGTTAACCATTTGCCTGCTTATTGAGCCGTAACTCTGCTTATAGGTCTCATGAATATATAGGTCTCATGAATATCCCTGGCCGTGATACGCCACTGGCTACGATTTTGAGTATAAAGTACTCGGTGGGGTTTAGGTCAACGTATTGAGGGGGCTTAACTAAATTCTCAACATCACTAACACGGTAGTATACCACGCCACCGAAACTAACATATCCTTTGTGGTGCGGGGGGTGGGATTTGAACCCACGCAGGCCTACGCCAACGGGACCTGAACCCGCCCCCTTTGACCATGCTCGGGTACCCCCGCTTCCTCGCGGTTGTTGAATGCCGTGTTTTAAAGATTTTCGTAAAGCCTTCTGGTCTTCCTTCCCGCCCTATAGCGCGAGGCTTTAAGTGCTTCCCTGGTAATATAGCGGAAATGAGGGGTCTCCTCATTGGTGGGGTCTCCCTATGGTCGAGCGAGGGGAGGAGGAATAAAGTATTAATTGGGGCTTGTTTCGTTGTTGTTGATGAGGCTTAGGTTGCCGCCGAGGATAAAGGTGCTGGAGGCCCTTGGTTCAATTGCTGATGGCAGGATAAAGCAATTGGATGATCATAACTACATCGCTACATCAAGTGATGGCGTGCGTAAGTATAAGGTTTACGTGGATCTGGAGAGGGGGATTGCCGATAGCACGGATAATGGGACCACTTATAAGGGCTACATGGGGTACCCCATTATAGCGGTTCTAATGCTGAAGGGTGTTTTGCCCTATAACGCGAGGCTTGCTAATGCGCTTAAGGGTATACGGTGGAAGGAATTAAATGATAAGTATAAGAAGTATGATGTGGTGATGGAGATAGTTAAGGAGAATGCGAGGCGAGCCGGCGTGGAGCCATACGAGGTCGATCACTATATTGAGGACGTAATGAAGAAGCTGGAAGGCATTATGCTTGCCACAAATTAATCGCTGGATTAAGCCTTAATAAAAGAGAGCGATAAGTCTCCTCCCTTAAAGGTTGGGAAGAAGGGTAATTTTTAACTCTAGTGTGAAGGGTAATTCCTGCTCTGCAACGCCACATTTATATTATTTGGGGAATTGCGGGGAGTATGGAGTATAGGGATTTAGGTAGGACTGGGATAAAGGTATCAAAGGTAGGTCTTGGGGCTTGGCAATTCAGCGATGCTTGGGGAGTTCTTGATTATGAGGCCGCCAGGAAAACCATATCGGCAGCATTAGAGGCAGGCATAAATCTAGTAGATACCGCCGCCGTGTACGGCAGAGGGACAAGCGAGACGCATGTTGGGAAAGCCATACGTGAATTAGGCGCTCGCGAGCGCGTCATAATAGCAACCAAGGTGCCCGGCGACTTTCTGAGGGCCAGCGATGTGGTTAAGGCGGTTCAGAGAAGCAGGGAGAGGCTTGGCGTTGATGCAATAGATATTCTGCAGGTGCATTGGCCCCCCTGCTGGCATAATGTCCCCACCTGCGAGTACATGAAGACTCTTGAGAAATTGGTTAAGGAGGGCTTAATTAGGCACATCGGTGTAAGCAATTTCCCGGTCAAGCTCCTAGACGAGGCGAGGCACTGCTTATCCATCACCGACATAGTTACCACCCAGAACAGATATAACTTGGTTGAGAGGGATGCGGAGAAGGAACTACTTCCATATGCATCGCAGAATGGTATACAGGTAATTGCTTGGAGTCCCCTCGCCAAGGGATTATTAACCGGCAAGTATACTCCGGAGAACTTGCCTAAATTCACGGATGTTAGGTCAAATGATCCACTTTATGCTCCAGAGAATGCTCGGCAAGTGATGAAGCTAGTCAATGTATTAAGGGAGATAGGGGAGAAACATGGAAAAACGCCGGGCCAAGTCGCCCTGAATTGGTTGATTCGGCGGGGCGTAATACCTATACCGGGCGCCAAGAATCCGGAACAAGCCCTAAGCAATGCGGGCGCTGCTGGATGGAGCATCACAGATGATGAGGATAACGAAATCCGGGCAGCAAGCGACTCCCTAAACATATCATACGTCGTTTGGTAAAACACACGTGAATTATCCCCACCATTAGGAATGGGGGCATCCCCACTAATTCAGAATAATTCTTCCCTATTTGTTAAGCTGACCCCCCATCCTAAAGAGCGAGGTCCATCATCTTTAGTGGATTTGGGTCAGGATAATTATGAATTGAATAATATTTGTAATGTTGTGGTGGTTTTACTGAATGCTCATGGCTTGCTTTATTTGATTTATGTATTGATCAGCCAACAGCAGTAGCAGACCTAGGTTGGCGTTCCTATTCACTACGGCAACTAGAGCAATGTCCGGCGTTACGTAATCCAGGTAAGCCATGTACCCCGTGTAGTGTATTAAGGCGTACTCTAGATCCCCTAACTTGCTATCGGCGCCTAGCCTCCTTAATGCGCCGGCGGCCAGCATGCTTAATGCTGCCACGGTCTTTGTATCTATGTTTGGCGGGAATCTTTGCGCCACGGGGAGTCCATCCCTCCTCACTAGGATGGCTCCAACCCCATCCCCTCCAAGATCCCGCAGCAACCCGTCAAGCACTGCATCCAGCTTAGCTGAAACAGCCATAGATAATTGATCAAGTAATATATATATAAATCTTACGCCCCTAAGCCGTATTCTCCAACAATAGATGGACATGCATGTAAGGGCGAGGCGCGTTGAACCTCTATTTTTATAAAACCATTAATTACATCGAATCCGTGAATCTAGAGGATAAAATAGTCTCCACCGCATCATCGCTGGTACTGGGGATTGGAGTTGGATTAGTTAGTGGGGCACCGCTTCTTGACTTAGCCGTGGCGGCAGCATCAATAGCCCTAGTGGCTATTATGGTTACTGGGTCAAGCATGGATAGCCTACTGGTTGGGATATCGATTAGCTTTCTCATGATTAACATAATAATGGCAAGCGACTACAAGTTGGCAGTTGTGACGGGTGGAGTAATCATTTTACTGGTTGAGCTTCTCATCTTTAATAGGGCGATTAAGATGCTGTTGGCCACATTATTAACAGTCGCTGCGGTGATATTTACGCGATTAATAACTGGGTTGCCATATATTATTTTCATAGTGGCAATGGCCATAGCAATATACACCGCTGCCTTAAATGCATGGCGCCGGGGTAAGCATGAGACGGTCAGCAATAATTACTTGCTTGCCGCCTCGCTCGCGATAGAGATCATTGCCCTGCTTGCCGCCTTCATGCACCTGATAACCCCCGCTGTTGTGATAGATGCAGCAATACCAGCTGCATTGGCGATGATTGGATCCAGGCAGTCACTGCTTAAGATAGGGGCCCCGCTCCTGGTCTTCGCTGCTTCAATCCCGCTGGGCATTGCGCAGTACGTGGCTTTAACTCAGTTAATGGTTGCCCTAGGCTTTCGGAAGACAACCTATAATAAGGGGCTTGAGCCTCCCCGCTCCTGGCTTCATGCATGGTTAAACGGTAGGTATTATATAGATGGTATCGTGGCTGCGGGTGGGTTTAGCTATGTCTTGCGGGGATTGGATGAGAGGGGGTCCGTGTATGCCATAAAGGTACTTAAGGAGAAGGATTCAAGGGGTAATCCCCTCGCATCTAATCCCAATATAATTCAATCATTCAAGAGGGAAATGAGTAATTACCTACTAATTGATTCGCCTAGGATAGTTAAGGTATACGAGGTTCACATACCTCCCGATGAGGAGTTGCCTTATAAGGATCTAGAGCAGTACTTAAGGGATCCTCCTTATATAGTTATGGAGTACATGAAGGGCGGATCCCTTAGGCATTACTTGAGGGAGCGCGGCCGACTGAGTGTGGAGGAGGCGATTTACATTGCTAGGGAGATAGCGTTGGCGCTGCAGGAGCTTCACTCGATGGGTCGCCTACACCTGGATTTGAAGCCGGAGAACATATTGTTCGGCGAGGATCATGGCATTGTCAAGATAGGGGATCTCGGTGCATCCAAGATAGCCACGGGGGGTTACTTATTGGTGTCTCAATTCTCCGCTACATATGCGGCGCCGGAGGTTTTAAGGGGTAGGCAAGCAACTGATAGGTCTGATATTTATTCATTGGGACTCATAATGTATGAGATGCTGACCGGGATTAATCCGCAGGCATATAGGTTAAGCAATGCGTCTCCGCCAATCATTAATTTAAGGGATCTCGGCGTGCCCCCCAACATGGAGATTCTCATAATGAGGTGCCTGGATCCAGACCCAATGCGTAGGCCAACAATAATAGATGTTGTTAATTCATTGAGCGGCTAGCAACTCGCGTCTTTCGCAGCAATCATTATTGCCCGCATCGTTTCCTCATCGGTTGATTCCAGGGCTTCCCTAATCATTCTTGCTCCCTCGCATTCCCTCTTATCATATGGTTTTTCCCTAACCATTTCCCTATACTTATCCATGGCTTGCTCAGCTTCGCTTATTTTACCGATCTTGCGTGCAGCCACGGCAATGCTGTGCCAAGCATATGGATAGGCTGGATCCAGTTCTATGGATTGCTTAATTAATCGGTAAGCTTCATCAAAGCGACCCAGCTTCATGGCGGCCCAGCCGCCCCAGAGCAGTGCCCTGGCGCTTCCATCCTTTAAGTGGAGGAGTAGTGCCCTTTCGTAGGCCGCCTTGCTTTCGCTTTCTTTGCCTGTTCTCTCCAGGCAAATGGCTAATCCATGCCATGCACCGGCGTGGTTAGGCCAAGCCTTCACCACTAGCTCGTATAGTGAGAGGGCTTCTTTGAATCGCCTCATGCAGAGGAGTCCCTCCGCTGCCTTATAGATGGCATCATAATCGTATTTATCGGCTTCATTCATGGAAGTATAGGATAATTATCCTACTTATAAGTATTGTGCATGGAGAATCCAAAAACATTAAAATAAACCGCCCCCGAAGCACCCATGGAGATTCAGCACTTCAAGTGGTTAAGAACCCACTCTGCTCCATATAACTTATCTAGCAGCGGCATGATTCTCCTGGAACCAAGCAGCATTGAGGAAATGGGGAGGCCCGGGGATGTAATTGATATAATACGTAATGCGTATGGTGCTGAGGATAATGGAGTCATGTTGGTTCACGGCACTCAGGAAGGTAATTTCCTCGCCTTAGCGGCAATGCGCGGAAAAATTGATTCAGTGGCGATTCAGGTGCCCGAGTATGAACCGATTCGAGTCTTGCCGGGCTTCCTCGGCATTAAAACCGTGGAGATCAGCGATGCATTTCAAGTTCCTCCTCATGGCCTCCTCTTCTTGTCGAATCCAAATAATCCAACGGGCAGCTTCATTGGGGAAAAGGCGTTATTTGAGTTGGAGGAGGCACTTGAGAGGCGTGGATCATATGCTGTGCTGGACTCAATATTCCTGGACTTCGTGAATAAATCGCCGCGTCTCTGGTTCCGCAACATGATATTCACCCTCAGCACCTCAAAGTTCTACACGATGAATGGAGTAAAGGTTGGGTGGGTGATTGGGGATCCCGCTATTTTAAGGGAAATGAGCGGCATAAGTGACCTAATTAGTCCTGGTCCCCTTGACTTGGAGGCCAAGTATGCCGCGATATTGGTTAGTAATAGGGAGTGGGTTAGGAACAGGAATCTGAGCATCATTAGGGGCAATAGGGAGGAATTAATGGGCTCGATAAAGGAATTGAAATCGGTGGAGCTGAGTTATGTGCCGGATATGCCGATAGCATTCGCTAAGCCAAGTTGTGGGCTGAGCGGGATGGAACTAGCTAATAAACTCCTTAGTCGCGGCGTCATGGTGGTGCCCGGAGAATACTTCGGCTTAAGGCAAGGAATTAGGATTGGACTAGGATCAATTAATAGGGAGATCGCGGGAATTGGTTTATCCATTATACGTGACGTCATTAAGGAGTGCGACGGACCTTAGTAGGGATCAATGCTCACTTTATCAATGCATTGATAAGTAGGCCGAGCAGAGTTATGCTCATTCCAAGCAGCGTGTTTCTCCTATAGCCCTCTAGGTTGCCCTTAATCAAGAGAATCATGCAGTAAATCATTATGATATCCGTGATAATTATGGAGACAACGAATATGTATGCCGATGCGTCCAATGATGCAAGCATTAGGGGAATCGATATCACGACTGCGGCCACGGTCATCAATAACCCAGCTTCATTCGCGGCCCGCATCCCCAGTTCAGTGGCCACTGTTTTTATGCCTACCCTAGAGTCGCCTACGGCATCAATGGCTCCCTTAATTATTTCCCGCCCCATGGTGGCTACCATGGATGTCATGAAGAGCAGCAGCATTATGTTGGTGTCGTTGGGGGACGGATTAGCGCAAGTCAAGCCATATATATAGGTTAATGGAGTCACTATGGCTATTATCAAGTTATTAATCACCAGAATCCTCTTCCCCCTCCAATTATAGTAAAAACCCAGCAATAACGCAATAGACAATACAATCAGCGGTAACCCGCTAATTAATCGCAGCATAATGAGGATCAGCATGGGAATTATCGACGCAATTAAGAATGCCAGCGATGATGCCGCCGCGATTCTTCTTCTTGCTTTTCCACTCACTAGGGGCGCATTTGGCCTATTGATGGAGTCCTCAGCTATGTTAAGCAAGTCATTTGTTATGAATAGGAACGCCTCGGCGGCGAATGCTGAAATAAACAGCGACAGCGATACGATTGGATTGTGGCCCCCGCTAAATATGTAGGCGGAGACCGAGGCTATTCCAGCTATTATGCCGTGCTCCGGCCTGGCTAGCTCTATGTATGGATTCACGGGTAAAAGCCAATTAATTAGGCGATTAAAGGCTTGCCCCCTCATTTATGTGCGGTACCAATATTTAATTAAATTATTAATAATTAATAAATAAAACATATCATGATAATAATTATTAATAATATCAATACAGGATAATGCTTTAAAATGTTAAAATTATAGCATATATCCATGGATACTAAGGAGGGAATGTTCCTATTAAAACTAATAGAGGACGTGGTTAACACTAAAGCAACTCAGTGCGCCGCCGCTAATTACGCAACCATAACCGAGCGCGCAGTTACTGGATTCAAGAAATTGTTTCCAGATGCGGCTGGGCGGCTCGATGAATTGCTGGCATTCATTAGGAAAATACAGCCAGAGGTAGCCGCCATAGTTGGCGATCCAAAGCTGACAAAACGAGCGACAAGCCTCGCCCTTTAGGGCGGGGTAAGGTTTTTAGGCTCTGAATGCGAGGGAATAATTGTGTGGGGAAGCCTTGAATAGGGCGCGAGCAACGCGTAACGTGTCCCCACACTAACATATATCCCCGAGTCCCTGGGATCCATGGATGGGGGGGCTCTCCGTGGTGAGGGATGGGGGTAATGGGTTGAAGACCCAGCCCGTGGTATATCGCTGGACGAATGGAGCGAGGTGAACCACACCAGCAATGAAGTGGTGAGGATGAAGGCGATGAACCACAAACCAATGAACCGCCCTAAGGGAACCCCCGCCCTCAAGGACGGGGAGGAGGTCAGCCCAGCGGAGAAGGCCAGTAAGTATATAGATGGCCCCCTAACCGAGTGGGTGCAGGTAGGGGTTGATGCCGGCGTCTATGCAACGCTGAGCGCACTTCAAGCAATGGAGGCGGTAGCCATGTGCGGCGAGGATGCTGCGGCCTATTTCTTAATGAGGGGCTTCATGGGTGGCAGCCTCTATTCAAATCTTTTGCTGATTCTTCTGAAGCATTTGGATATGGAGCCAAGTTACGCAATAACGCTTCTAAAGACATTCCTCGGCAAGTGAATAAGTTGATTTGGGGCTTTATGGTTTAGGAAGGAATTACTGCTCCTCTTCTTCCCCGGGCAGCTTCATTAAGCTCAGCGTCTTTTTCTGCTGCCCGCTCAACTTGTCTTTATTCATCTCAAGCACTTCATTAACTATGTTCATAACGCTCTGGGTAGCCTCTATGTCCGGGTACTTCAGTAGGAAGGGGACGCCAGCATCGTTGGATTCACTTATCCTGGGATCCATGGGTATGCGGCCCAAGAATTTCAATCCCTCTTGTTTAGCCATATCCTCCCCTATATTCTTCCCAAATATGTTATATGACTTTCCGCTCTCCGGGCATGTGAAGCAGCACATATTCTCCACTATCCCTATTATGGGTATCTTGAGTTTCTTTGAGAAGTCTATGGATTTCTTCACTATCCTGAGTGAGACATCGCTTGGTATAGTTACTATTATGCTGCCCGTCATTTGATCGCTCAGCATTTGGGCCATAGTTAGGGGCGCATCCCCGGTTCCCGGCGGGAGATCTATGAGTAGAACATCTAACTCGCCCCAATCTACATTGCTGAGGAAATCATCCACCGCCTTCGCCACCAATGCGCCTCTCCACACTACCGCCGTCTCTTCTGAGGGAAGCAGGAAATCCATGGAGACAACCTTAATGCCGAGGGGACCCACCGCCGGTATTATTACTTGCCTCTTATCATCTAAGTAAAGCGATGTATTGGTTAATCCAAGTAATTTCGGTATAGTTGGTCCATATATATCAGCATCAAGTATGCCAACCTTAAGCCCCCTAAGCGCGAACCCGACTGCTAGCGACATGGTCACAAAGCTTTTGCCAACGCCTCCCTTACCGCTCATCACGGCTATCTTTAACTTAACCTTCTTCAATGAATCAGTCTTACTTAACTTTATCGCGCTGGGCGCCGCTGACTTGCCCTGCTGATTCTGTACATTCACGTGAACCTTATCATTGGACATAATTATATGTGAAGAAGCCGAGCTATATAAATCTTTATATATGAACAAGAAAACCCCTACTGACCTTCTTCCCATCATTTGGCGAGGGTTACCCGAGGCCTAGAGGATTAGCGCCCCTTTTATGGGTGCTGCTCGTTCCTTCCCCTCCCCTGGCATTGTGGGTAGTCGGCCCCCATCCTCCATTTCCTAGAGATCAACATATGGAGAATCATTGGGTTCTAGGAAAAATTGATAAAAATAGTGGGTTCCTTTATGGTGGGAGGATAGGAAAAGTAAGGTGAAGACTAATTGGGTTCATAGGTGGACTCGTGCCGGATCACGATGGTCCTCCATGTTTGCCATAACGAAGTAAATATCATTGACTCACGGTTATTGAGGCATGCCCTCTATTCACTCGATTATTATCTTCATTCGCTTATTAGTTATATATGAATCTAGCTTGCCGTTTACCTGTACCCGCATGTTAAGCATTATTTCCTTTTTTCCCATGACGCTCATGCTTAGCTTCACTGTAGCCTTCTCTCCCTCCGTGAATGTGCTTCCATACTCCGGCTCATCAAGGTAAACGCTCAGTATTTTTGAGCCGTGTATTAATGATGAAATGAATGACAAATCAAGTGAACCCCCCATCAGTTTTGCCTTTATATTCTTGTTAAGTAAGTGGGAAAGCGATGAGAGAAGCTTATAATCATATATTAATCCATTGAAGACGCCAAATGCCATTATTAGTATGATTACTGAGAATAACATATCGATTATTAAGGACACAATCATTGATTCCCACCCAATTCATGAATCAAGGCATCCCGGGTCCTACTGGGGAGCTCGGGTATAGGCTTGGCGCCGAACACCACAGTGACGAAACTAACGTCTCCGCTCCACCTTGGAATCACGTGAATCGCTGCATGCGGCTTATTCATTATCCCCACATTGAATCCCTGCGGGTTATATATGTGTCGCAGTGCCCTCATCATTGTTGCGGTCTCCTTCAGCATGGCGTAGAGCTCCTCCTGGGATAAAGCCATGAGGGGCTTATGTTCGTTACTAATGATGATTATGTGGCCATTATTGAATGGCTTTGGATTAACCTTAACGCTATACATTGAAGCCGACTTAACGAGGTGCTCCCTATCTATACTGCATAAAAAACAGGAATGTTTGTATTTGATCCCGGGAATATGCATGAATAAATTACTTAATGGGTATCTTTATGCTTAACTCCTTAGCTAATTCCTTATACCTATTCCTAACCGTAACCTCGGTTACTTGAGCCGCCTGGGCAACCTCCTTCTGCGTCCTGACCTCGCCCTTGAGTAGCGATGCTATGTATACGGCTGCAGCAGCCAATCCAGCGGGGTCTTTCCCAGCCGTTAATCCCTTCTTCTTGGCCTCATCAAGTATCTTGAGGGCCTCTCTCTGTATTTCGCCGCCGAGCCGTAATTGCTCCACTATCTTAGGCACGTATTGCTTCGGGTCGCTGAGGGGAAGCCTCACTCCAAGCTCCCTAGCTATTAATCTGAAGCACCTGGCCACCTCCTTTCTTGATGCCCTCGTGAATTGGGATATCTCGTCAAGACTTCTCGGGGTCCCTATTTTCCTGCATGCCATGTATAGGCACGCCGAGATTATTGCCTCAACGCTTCGCCCCCTAACTAGTCCCTTCTCTAGCACGTCCTTATATATAGTCATTACCTCCTCCTCGCAGGCCTTCGGTATGCCTAACTGGAACGAGACCCTCTTCAACTCATTCTCTGCCTGCACTAGGTTCCTCTCATAGCTTGTCTGTATTCTGACCCTTTGCTGCCACTTCCTGAACCTGAGAACCTCTAGTTTCCTCTTTATATCAAGCTCCCGACCACTATAGTCCTTCGTGGTCCAATTTATGGTTGTGGTTAATGCCTCGCTAGTTAATCTACTGACTGGACCACCTGTTCTAGCCCTTGAGTCCCTCTCCTCAGGCGTGAATGCCCTCCACTCTGGTCCAAGATCTAGAATATGCTCCTCCAGCACATAACCGCACTTGGCGCAGACTATTTGGCCATTCTCGAAGTCATATATGAATGTAGTGGAGCCACAGCTGGGGCATACTAACTTCTCTCCGCTCTCCTTGACGAATTCCATCTCGTTGCCGTTGCGTAGCATCTTGAACTTATCAAGGGTTTTCCCGGATCCCTCGTTTCCCGAACCCGAATCTTGGGAGTTTGAGTTCATCATCATTCCACTCATTTTAAACTTTTTGCTTGAAAATATCAAGCCATTTATAAACCTTTCTCTTATTATAATGACGATTAATCAAGCATGCATCAATGCATTAGTTTAGGCAATTCACACATTAGATGGATAAACTACAAGCGAAAAACACATGCAAAATAGTTAAAAATAGGAACACCAAGACATTCACCTAACCGCCCTTAATTATAAGAAGAACGCAATACTCGTCATTCATGGTATCTGAATTGCGACTAAAATGCCTTGAGGAAGGCTATGGATTATAAAATGGCCAACAATCCTCGCCCCTCAAGGCGGGAAGGAAGCCAGTTCAGTAATTGAGGAGCAAAATCGCAGTTCATGGTATATCATAATAGATTAGCATTCATTAAACTAGCACGGTGCTTCACGGTTCTCGAGGTCCACCCCTTAAGGATCTAGGGTTTTCCAGCCTCCATTATGACGAGGGAGGCAAGAGCATCCACCAATAGGTTAGAGAGCGGCACCACTAATAACGTGACCAGGTAGACAGAGTATAATTGAGCAAGTTCAGTGTATAGTAGCCAAGCATTGATCGCCATATCAATTATAAATATTAATACTCCTATCTTTACATTAATGGGGCCCACAAGGTAATCGAAGAGCGATAATATTGCGAAGAATAGAGTTAAGGTCACTAGCGATAATGATGAGAACACATATATTCCAGAGAAGGGGTAAATACCGTAGAGTTCCTCTATTATCACCAACAGCATGACCTCTAAGCCGCGCATGCCGCTCATCACGCCATAAAGCCTATACATCAAGGCAAACCCATAATTATCCGGATTATAAAAGTTAAGTGAGGAGGAATGCTGCACCAGAAAGTAGGTAGACTTAAGGTTCTAAACATTGAAAACCAATATTATTTGGAGTTAATTAACTAATTTGATTTCCGCCAAATGGTGAAGGCCCAATCCCCAGGGACACATCATCTTCAAGCGATGTTTCCGTTATCAGCATCGCGAGAGTTCATCAACTGACCTCCTCCCCGTCCTGAAGGGCGAGGTTTGTCATTCGTTTTATATGCATGGGGAAAACCTCGCCATTTATGGCGGGGATGGGGGAAATAACTTTATATTAGTGGTGTTCTTGTTTTTCTGATGCCCATCGTGGGGTTTAGGTTTAGAGCGTACATTGACGAACGTTGAGGGCGTTAAAGGCCCAGTTGAGGTTGCGTGAGAGGCGTGCAATGCCCTTCGTTGGGCAAGGCATGCAGGGCGGGAGCCGCCCGTGGCGCCCGTGATCTGCCCACTACTCGTGATGATGGGCAAGGCGGGGAAGCGGGAAGCCCCTTAAGGGCGGGGTAGCTCACCAAGGCAGTGTATGGCTTAATTATGCTTCAATACATGATTAAACAATCCTAGGAGTGTGGACAAGGCCTTAGTGATTGATGCTTCGCTGAGCACCAATAGTTATGGGTAAGGAAGGAGAAAGCTATGTCTATAGCTAGGTATTTCGCGAGAAAGACTTTTACCCGTATTAATTCAACTCGTTATATGGAGTATAGGGAATTCGGTAAGACCGGGGTAAAGGTATCCGTAATTGGGATGGGTACGTATTACGACCCGGCATGGATATTGCTCTCGAGGATTGGAATATATAGGAATAGAAATGAGAAAATAGATGCCATAAGGGCTGGACTGGATGGAGGAATTAATCTAATAGATACGGCGGAGATATATGGCTCTGAGCCCCTCGTGGCTGAGGCAATAAGGGATCGCCGACGAGATGAATTATTCATAGCGACCAAGGTTTGGCCCACGCATTTATCCTGGAGCAAGATGAGTAAGGCAATAGATAGAAGCCTAAGAAGACTTGGCACTAACTATGTGGATCTATATCAGATACACTTCCCCGGGAGGACCCCCATACGGGAGGCAATGCAAAACATGGAGAAACTTGTCGATGCCGGAAAAACATTGTATATAGGGGTGAGCAATTTCAATATGGATCAATTAATGGAGGCAGTCACGTCCCTAAAGAAGCATGAATTAGCGGCGGTTCAACTAAACTATAGCCTAGCCAATAGATCGATAGAGAAGGATATACTTCCCTACTGCATCAAGGAAGGAATAGCGGTCCTAGCCTATTACCCCCTTGGGCACGGGAAACTAGCTAATAATGCTTCGCTTAGGAGGATCGGGGAGAAGATGGGCAAGACACCGGCTCAAGTGGCATTGAATTGGTTGATTCAGAAAAATGCATTCCCAATACCAAGGGCCTCCCGGAGGAGCCACGTAATTGAGAATCTAGGCGCCTCTGGATGGATGATTAGCTATGACGACATTAGGAGCCTAGAGAATGAATTTAGGATTCAGGATTGATTTGATTTGTGCTTACCTGTATGCTTTTTGCCTCTTGCTGCGTGCATGCTTTAGCCCAGGCTTCTTGGGCTCAGTCCTTCTATGGTCTCCCTTTATCATGGATTCATCGTAGACGCTGAACAACCTATATAGATTCTGGTCCTGGAAGTACTCCAGTAAACCCCTCGCAATAGCCATCCTTACCGCCGATGCTTGCCCCATGAAGCCGCCGCCAGACACCGATACGTCGATATCAACTTGGCTAGATAATTTCCCGGCTAGAGTAAGGGGCTCCATCATTTTTAGCCTAGCCATCTCAATGGGCCAAATCTCCACTGGAACACCATTAATCCTAACCCTCCCAATTCCCTGCTTCACAATGGCCTTCGCTATGGCGGTCTTCTTCTTGCCTACAGCTATGACTACCTTTATGCCCTTAACTGTTTGGGCAATAGTGTTCGGTATGGCCCTAATCCTCCTTGTTTCTTGCTGCTCCTCTTGTTTCTGTACTTCTTCTTGCTCCGCCATGATTACCTCGCCTCCTCACCCTTTGCCTCGCCTTGCGTGGGCGGGGCGTTAATGAATGGGGATGTTGGCGCATAACCGATCTGGTCCTCAAGTGACCTTGGAACCAAGTAGCCGGGGGACGTCATTCGCCGCCCAGCAACGGCTATATGGCCGTGCGTTATTAATTGCCTTGCTTGATACATTGACTTAGCTAATCCCCTCCTAACTACGAGGGTCTGGAGCCTCCTATCCAGCACTGCTCTTATATCTAGGGATAACACGTTATCCAGCGGTGCAGATACATCATTGATTAATCCCTGCCTGTATAGTCTCTCCTTGAATTGATTCTCTAATTCCTCTCTTTCCTCGAAGGGTATTGATAGCAATGCCCTCGCTCGTTCCTTGGTTCGCCTGAGCAGTGATCTGGCGAGCCAAAGCTCCTTCTTGTTTCGAAGTCCATACTCACCCATTAACTGTAGTTCCTCCCTTAATAGCTCCTCATTCCATGTACGCCTGGGCTTGCCGTATATGTACTTTTTCCTGGACTTCTTTGGATCGCCCATCACTTACCACCGCTGCTTCCTCCTGCTCCTGGCACTGCCTTCTTCTTCGCGACTCCAACAGTGCCGCCCAGCCTACCAGTTGATCTAGTTCTTTGACCTCTCACCTTAAGGCCCAAATTATGTCGAATGCCCTTCCATGTTCTGAGCTTCCTCTCTAGATCTATATCCCTCCTCACGTATAACAATAGATCGGCTCCTATTAGGTGCATATCCTTGCCGGACTCAACATCCTTGGCTCGGTTAACGAACCATCGCGGGACTATTGATGATACGTTATTGACGGCCCACTCAAGCTTCTTTAATTGCTCATCATTCAAGGAACCAAGTTTTTGGCTAGGATCTATGCCAAGATATCGACAAATGGCTACTCCCGTTGAGATCCCTATCCCCTTTATTCGGGCTATGGCGTATAGCGTAGACTTCTTGCCGTTGAGATCCGTATTGCCTATACGTATAATCTCCCTAACGCTACTCGACATCTAGAAGAAACTCGCAACTTAGGGTTTAAAAACAATGCTATTCCATTGAAGTCTCACCGCATGAATCACTTATCGCGTTGCCGCGGAGCCCGTTCTATTAAGGTCTCATATATCTTCCCAAGTAGATCATATAATTGATCTATTCTCTTGTTTGTTTCGTTTATTCTGTTGTTTAGCGTGTCGTTCATTGTTTCTATTCTTTTGCTTAGGTCATCTATTCTCTTGTTTGTTTCGTTTATTCTGTTGTTTAGCGTGTCGTTCATTGTTTCTATTCTTTTGCTTAGGTCATCTATTCTCTTGTTTGTTTCGTTTATTCTGTTGTTTAGCGTGTTGCCCAACTCGTTTATTCTGTTGTTTAGGGCATCATTCATGACATTCATTCTATTATTAACGGCCTCAAACCTAGCATCCATGTCTTTTTTAACTTCATTCACCCTATTATTCACCGTCTCAAAAAGCACATCCATTCGAGCATTCACTGCCTCTATGCTTTTACTTAATGACTCAAACACTGAATCAATCCTCTTATTGGTCTCATCTATTCTCTTATTGGATTCCCTGAACATTCCGATCATTAATATCACCAAATCCTCTGAACCCAGTTTCTTCCCGCTCTCCAGTTTCCTGAGGACAGCCTCTAACGACTTATCCACAACAGAACCCAATAGTTGCTCCATTGCTCACAATCAAGTATCGCATCAATTTATACTTTAGCCTATATGAATTATTGTGTTTTTCACAATTAAGACCGGGATGTATTGCATCATTAATATGGAGAACAATAGGCATTGCTCCTTGCAGTGAGGGTGTTGGCGGCATTATATTTTTATTATGATTTACTTGAACAGTTGTTCATATATTTTGAATTACGAGCAATTCTTTATAACGAAAACGCGATACGTAACTAGCCATGGGTCTTAATCCATATAGTAGCTTCAACGAGATAATAAATGCCATGAAACTAGCGCTAACAGATCGGCGATTAATTGCACTATTCCTATTCTCTATTCCCCTCATCTTTCTTCTCTATTATTACTTATTCACATCAACAGCCCTCGGCTATCTATACCTGGGCCGCCTCTACATTATTTACTCAGTCACGGCATCGCTGATATTCTCTGTATTGCTCTCCGCCTCCCTAGTAATGGATATATACGCTGCGATAATTAGAAGGAGAACCAGAGGAAACTTGGGGAGCCTAGCTGCCACAGTTGTCGCGACAACGCTTCCAGCCGCTTGCTGTTCCCCATTGCTTCCATCACTGGTGGCCTTGGTTGGCGGCTCATACCTAGCCATAACGATGACAGGCAAAATCCAGGGATTAATAGGGTTATATGACCCCATCCTGATTGGCATTGCAGTGATCCTCTCGTTGGTCTCCCTATACCTTTCTGCTAGATCCGTTCAGGGAAGGTGTGAATCATGCAAAAGATGAGGCAAGCCATAATAATTGCAGCAATTGCAATCATAGCGGTAATGGCAATGATCATAATTGTTTCCCTGCCGCATAAATCAATTGGAATAAGCGTGGGGGATGAGGCTCCCCCTGTCTCCTTTACATTGATTAATGGGACTACGCTGAATCTATCCCAGTTAAGGGGTCACTATATCCTGCTCTACTTCATAACTACTTGGTGCAGCGGTTGCGCGGCTGGAGTAGAGACCATTAATTACTATGCCCCGCTTATTGCCGCGAAGAAGATATTGGTGATGGTGGTGGAGTCATATGATGACTTAGGATACCAGGGAATGCCGCTGCCCCAATTCATGCAGAGATTCGGAGGCCAGCCCCGCTGGTTCATGGCTGGCTATGCTGATCTCGCAGCAACGGAGAAATATAACCCAGGTGGTTACCCAGATATTTATTACCTTATAAGCGACCGTGGAGTAATAATCTATAAGAACGTGAATCTAGCATCAACGTTTAGCCAGGCACTGGATGAAATAAAAACGATAAAGTAATTGCGATAATAGTAGCCATATTGCGGGAACTTAATGGAGATGCTTCAACCACTTTCCTTGTCTTTCATCTTTTAACCCCAGAGACCCCGTCCGTGAGGGTGGAGCAGTTTGCGCCTGTCTTATTCATCATTAAATTGAATTGTAGGCCATAATTTTTATACTGGTCCGTAATCCGCCATGCATGAGAGGGGAATTAAGTAAGTATTTTGATGCGCTAATCAGGGTCGCCAATGCCTTGAGGAGCAATGGCATTGATTTCGAATTAATTGGAAGCATGGTTCTCCCCATTGGGTATAATATTTATTGGGATGTTCACGATATTGATCTATTCATAATGGGCGAGAGTCCATTCATGAATCCAGATAAGTTCGAGAGGATAGCCGCTGAAAATGATTGGGACGTCGGTTCATCCGCATTCGGCAACATGTACGTAGAGGTTCTGGCGGGGGACGCAATGATTAGGGTTGATTTAATGGAAAACGCCCTAGATGTGTATATACCGAACGAACTATTGGACGATCACATTATGGCCAAGATAAATGGAGTCGAGATCAAGTCAATGAAGGTGGAGGGCCTAGTCGTGCTGAAGGCGAAGGAGGCAACCGATGATGCAGAGGAGTTCCTGGAGGAACTAAACGAGAGATTAATGGATTCATCGATTCAATTAGATAAAAAGAAGATACTGAGATTCATAGCATCATACCCGGAGGACGAGAGGGCATCATTGAGGCACAGGATAGAAATGGCTGGAATATACTTGGACTAAGCCGGGAACTTAACTAATGAAGGTCTTCTTGCTGACCAAAATAGGCATCGTCAGCGGTCTCCTTGGGTAACCCTCTACTTCCTTCGATATGGAGCCGATCAATTCATCAATGCTAAGCGATGCTTGGCCGGAGCCCCTGATCCTCACGCTGAGGATTCCTGTCTTTAATTCTCTATCCCCAATTATTACTATATAGGGCACCCACTGGGTCTCCGCGTCCCTTATCTTCTTGTTGAGGGTCTCATCCCTATCATCCACATCAGCCCTGATCCCGCTCTCAATCAGTTTCTTTGCTATATCCATTGCGCCATTAATGTAATCCCTGGAGACAGGTATAACCCTGGCCTGTATTGGCGTGATCCATGTGGGTAGCCTCGGCACTTTGCCGGCCTCCTCATCTATGGCGGCCTTATCCAGAAGCGCGAAAATGAATCTTTCAACGGATCCAAGTATCGCTGTATGTATTATGACGGGGTACCTTAACTGATTACTCTCATCCACGTACTTTATGCCGAACCTCTGCGCATTGCCTATATCGAACTGGAATGTAGCTATCTCCCTGGGTCTCTTTAATTGATCTATTATGTGATACTCAACGTTAAGCACCCAGTAATACTTTGACTCATTTAATACGCGGACAAGTATTGGCTTCCCCTCCCTCTTGGCTAGAGTGAATAGATAGTCCTTATGCTCATCGAAGAATCCCCTCGTCACGTTATAGAGACTCACGTAGTCTCTTCCAATATTCCTTATCTCGCTGAATATCTTCCCATGAAGTCTCAACCCAACCTCCATTGCCTGCTCCAAGTCCTTCACGAATATATGTAGGTCAGGCATATAGAATCTCCTCAGCCTAAAGCAGAGCACTGTCTCGCCAGGCTGCTCATACCTATAGCTATCCGCTATCTCAAGCATGCCTAGAGGCACGTCCCTATAACTTAGAACCCAGTCCTTTATCATGGCGAATTGCTGAAAACACGCCGCATACCTCATCAGCAACTCTTCATCGGCCTCAGTCATATACATCCTCTCCCCAAATAGTTTAGCGTGCTCGGATATTGCGCGTTGATCTGTCCTAAACATATTGGTTCCCCTTATCTTGAAGGCGGGGAATCCCAAATCATTAGCTGCCTTCCAAGCGTAATCCTCCACGAGCTCCATCATGAGGGTTGCCATGGGTCCATACCTCATGTGGCCCACGTCGGATAATGGTTCCCACTCAAATCCGAACTTCCTACAGTAATCCAAGTACCTCGGCGCCTTTCCTCCCCCTAACTCATGCTTAAACACCTCCTTCTCCACGAGGATCCTTAGATCCTCCTCGCTAGGTTTGAATTGATACTTATCGGCCGGGAACTCCTCTCCATTGGGGGTTAATACAACATAGAAATCATTAATTACCTTCTGCTCCTGCTTCTTTATCGATGATGGGGTTATTGTTCTGCTTAACTCGGATAGGGGATGGCCTAGGCATTTGATGCTGAATGCCTTGTACCAACCGAATGGTGCCTTCTCCACTTCAGTGCCAGCCTTCTCCTTAACTGAGTTGAATAACTTACTTAGTATATCTATTGCCTTAGTTGGCGGCGCCAAGTCAGGGCTGAGGTGCGCATATGGATAAATAACTATGACGCTTGCCTTCACCTTCCTAGCCACATCTATTATATCATTTGAAACGGATTCCAGGAACTCGGAGGCATCATTATCGACGCTCTCCACCGTTGTGAATACCACTAAAGCATTCTTCGCAGAATATTCCTTCTTATCGAGAGGCTCTGGTTCATTTATTGCCTTCTCCTTAACTGTGTAGCTGAAGTCCTCCGCGTGAATTAAGAGGAGCCGCATTACGTATAGTGACCTTAGGTGTTTTTAACATTGTCGTCGCTATGAGCTACCCCGCCCTAACGGGGTTTCCCCGCCCCGCCTGCATCGTTACGGGTAGTGGGCAGAGCTCCACGGGCGCTGCGGGCGGCTCCCACCCTGCCCTCCTCAAGTGGTTGAGCGCCTAATTATAGTCCCTATCCACGGTCCAACCGCACCTGGGGCACGAGAAGACGCGATCATTTAAAGTTAAGTCGTCCTTCACCCTAGTGGGCGTAGAACCCTCGCCCCTTCAGGGCGGGGAGGAGTCAGCTAGTTGGAGGATGCCATTCATAGAAAATGCGAGTTACTGCTCGGCCTCCCTCCTTGCCTTCATCGCTATATCATTAATGACGTTGAGGGTTATCATGGGCATTCGCTGCCTAATGAAGAAATAGCCATTGACGAGGGGATAAGGAACTGTTCTCCCATCTTCATCCGTTAACTCAATTGCGCCGCTTCTCCACATTTGAGTCAGCGTCGCTGCATAGAATTTCCTGAGGGCTATGGCTTCCCGCGCATGCGGTACCTCGTTCTTGAAATATACCCGCATATCGCCGTTGCCGTATCCAGGATCATCTCGCTTCACGACTGGGCACGCATATGATGCAACGAATGATACATCGAAGTCTATGGTTTTGGTGGCCGTATCCATGGAGTACCTAATTATCCTGGGCAAGTATGGGAATGATCTGCAAGTCAATGGTTTATATGAATCATGCACAAGGCACTTCGTTCCCCTCAGGAAGGGGCACTCCCCCCTCCCATTAAGCATTAACAAGTATGAGAGAACTATCCTAACTTTATTTAATTCATCGACAACTATATAGGACGGAGAGAAAGCAGCCTCAATCCCCAGCTCCTCGGCTTCCCGCTGCAGCAGGTAAACTTCATGGGGAAGCACGGTTATTGGGCTTAACTTGCAGCACGATGCGCAGTTGGGTTCGCATTTAAAGGTCGTAGTCACGTCAGCGCCGCTACCCATAACGCTTTTTAATATTTTGGGCATCCACGGTCTACTTGCCGAATAATGGCATTGCTCCCCTCCCCTCTACGCGTTGCGGTCATGTATTTCCTTGATCCGCCGCTATGCGGTGCATGGTTATTTCCGTCTCTCTGCGTTGTAATATTTATTAAGCGAAATATCGAGGCTATTTAGTGACCTCAATGGAAACAGGAAATTACGACTAGAAAGCTATAATATATGTAAAATAGGCGGTTCATTATTGAGAAGCGGTAAAGATTATGCGAACTTGGCACCCATAATTAATGATTGCATACCAGTTATTTCAGCAATGAGGGGAGTAACCGATAAGTTAGTTCTGGCCGCGCAGCGTCAAGACATTAATGCCCTAAATGAGATCCACGACCTATACATTGATGCCTTAAATGAAGTATCGCCCCCAAATAGGGCTCTCTACATGGGTTTGCTGCGGGATGTCGCATCATCAGCCATGCGGCACCTCCTCATGAATAACCAGGACGCAGTTATAGCCCACGGCGAATTATTCTCGATAATCATCATGGCAGCGGCCCTGGAGACTATTGGAGCAAATGCCAGGCCAGTATATGACCCGGGAATACTAATAGAAGAGTCACGCAGTGGATCAAGGATCAGCGGATTAAGCGGATTCTACGTTAGACAGAGGCTCACTTCATTAATTAATAGAGGAATAATTCCAGTGATTCCCGGCTTCATTGGTTGGTTCAGGAACGGTACTCCAGGCACGTTGGGGAGAGGCGGCAGCGATTACACTGCCTCCCTCCTAGCCTATTACCTAGGCGCCTCCCAAATCACTTTCTACACTGATGTGCCGGGCATATATAGTGGAGACCCTAGAATAGTGAATAATCCAAGGCTCGTGGACTCCATGAGTATTGAGGAGGCATACGTCTTCTCTATAATGGGAGGAAAGAAGTTCCACCCCAAGACGTTCGAGCCATTAATAGATACAGACATCGTTGCCGTGATAACCATGCCTGGCAGCGGCATGGGAACGATTATTTCCAGGAAAACCAGGAGGGGACCCAAGGCCGTTGCCGTGTTTGATGCCGCCAGGATAGGGGGCAGAGGATACGCGGTCGCCGTCATTGGTCACATGGATCCCCGTGAGGTGCCGATTAGGCTGGACTTCAGGGATAGGGGCGGCAATGCCTTCGGCTTGGTTCTAGGCGATGAGGAAAATGCGGCGGCGGCTGCGCGAAGCCTTCATGAGTGGGTGATTTCATGGGCAAGATAAGGGTTTCCCTGCTCGGCTCCACAGGAATAGTTGGGCAAACCATGGTTAAATTACTGGAGGGCCACCCATACATAGAGTTAACTAAGGTCTCGGCATCGCCGGCCAAGATTGGGCAGAAGTACTGTGAGGCAGTTAAGTGGGTCATTAATGGGGAGGTTCCGGAATACGTGTGTGATATGGAGTTGGTCTCCACGGATCCAAGTGATCACAGGGATGTCGATGTGGTGCTTTCGGCCTTGCCTAATGATGTTGCGGCCAAGGTGGAGCCGGGATTAGTTAGGAGCGGAATAAACGTCATCTCCAACGCGTCTCCGGGTCGCATGGATAATGGCACTCCATTAATTAATCCAGAGGTTAATTGGAGGGCCCTGGAAATGATTAGGGGGAGAGGCGCTTGGCTTGTTAAGAATCCCAATTGCACCACTGCAATAATCTCCCTCGCTCTCGCCCCATTCAGGGATAAGTTGAGGAGGCTCTTCGTGACGACGATGCAGTCAGTTTCGGGAGCCGGCTACATGGGGGTATCATTTCTATCAATAGAGGGCAACGTGATTCCATACATAAAGGGCGAAGAGGAGAAAATAGAGGCTGAGCTAGGCAAAATAATGGAGTGGGGAATAGACGTACACGCCACGAGCACTAGGGTTCCCGTTAAGTATGGCCACATGGCTATCATAGAGGCCGAGCTCGGCGTATCCATGGGGATCAACGATGCGGTTAAGGCAATAGAGGAGTACTCATCATTTCCGCAGCAACGCGGCTTGCCCACGGCGCCCCCTAGGCCCCTAATTCTGGTTAAGAGAAGCGATGGACCACAGCCGCTGCGGGATCTTGACCCAATGGCGGTCTCCATCGGTAGATTAAGCATTAAGGCGGGTTACCTCAGAATGGTGATTCTGGGGGATAATATAGTTAGGGGAGCTGCCGGCGTGACCATCCTAACCCTGGAGACAATGAGGGAAATGGGCCTCATCTAGTGGTGAACTACCCCGCCCTAACGGGGCTTCCGCCCCCTTAACCCCCAAAAAGATAAAGGGAAATGGCAAGCCTCGCCACTTATTGGTGGGGCGGCCAGATTAATGTTGATTTTTGCTCAGCTCCTCCTTAATTGCATTGCTTAGCCTTCTAATGCCTTCATATATCATGTCGACAGAGGGATACGTGAAGTTAAGCCTCATTGATGTGTGGACGTCTTCATCTGGGTAGAATGATTTGCCCGGCACGTATGCAACCTTATACTTGCTTACGGCCATTGGCAGCATATCCTCGGTCCGTATGCCTTGGGCTGATGCCCATACGAACATGCCGCCGATGGGCCTCGTCCACGTGACTTGCTCCGGCATGTATTTAGCTAATGCGTCCAGCATGGCGTCCCTCTTAACCTTATAGGCTTCACGTATCTTGGGGATATTGCGTTCTATTATGCCTCTCCTCAATGCCTCCAGCGCAATGTATTGGCTTAGCGTTGATGTGTGTAGATCAACGGCTTGCTTCGCCATTGCTATCCACCGTATTAGGTCCTTATCCCCAACCACCCAACCAACGCGTATCCCCGGCGCGATTATTTTGCTGAAAGTGGACATATAGACAACCCTATTCTCCGTATCCATCGATTTAAGGGGAGGTACATAGATGCCGTCGAACAGGAAGTAACTGTAAGGATTATCCTCCACTATCAGTAGGTCGTACTTGCTCGCCAGCTCCATTAGGTGCTTGCGCCTATCGATGCTCATGCTTATGCCTGTCGGGTTTTGGCATGTTGGTATCACGTAAATGAATTTTATCTTGTTCCCATCATTAATGCTCTTCCTTATGGCATCCTCGAGCTTAGTCATTATCATGCCGTCCGAATCCATGTCTACGCCAATTATGCGTGGGCGATACGCCTTAAATGCCTGGAGTGCAGCCAAGTAGGTCGGTCTCTCCGTTATCACGGCGTCTCCCGCATTAATAGTTATTCTACCAATTAGATCCAGTGCTTCCTGGCTTCCCGTTGTTATTATTATTTCTTCGCGGCTGGCCTTTATTCCATCCTTGGCCATGAATCTAATTAATTCATCCTTTAGGTCATCCACTCCCTCTGTCTTTCCATATTGTAATGCGCTGCTTCCCTTGGTTATTATTACGTCCCTAGCTATGTCGGCTAATTCCCTTGGGAATGTGCTTGGATCCGGCATTCCGCCGCCGAGCGATATGACGTCCTCCGTCACCCACTTCAATAATTCACGTATATCGCTTGCCTTCATGAATTGAGTCCTCTCTGATAGGAGGGACTTAATGTCCATCATTAATCAATTCGTCAATTTATGCTCTGTATTTAAACCTTTTCATATTTTTATCTATCTATAATATTTAGAAGAATGAAGCCCCATCCCTAAGCATTCGAGCCGCATCCGGCGCAAAATAGGTTAAAATCAAGTCGGCCCCCGCCCTCCTTATCGAAATCAAGCTCTCCATTACGGCCCTCCCCTCATCGATCCAGCCGGCAGCCGCGGCGGCCTTTATCATTGAGTACTCCCCGGACACTTGATACGCCGCGAGCGGGACCTCTGGGAAGCTCTGCTTAACGAGCCGCACCACATCCAGGTAAGGCATGGCCGGCTTCACCATGACTATGTCTGCCCCCTCCTCGATATCCATGGCAACCTCCTTAAGCGCCTCAAACGCATTACGTGGATCCATTTGGTAGCTCCTCCTATCCCCAAACTTGGGGGCGCTATTCGCGGCCTCGCGGAAGGGACCATAAAATACGCTGGCGTACTTAGCGCTATAGGACATTATGGGGACATTCTCGTAACCACCGTCATCCAGTGCGCCGCGAATTGCTTGGACCTGCCCATCCATCATGCCTGATGGCGCAATGACGTCGGCCCCAGCCTCAGCGTAATTAACTGCTATCTCTCCATAAATCTTAAGCGTCGTATCATTATCAATATAATAATCAGCTCCCGAGCCAGACACTACGCCGCAATGCCCATGATCCGTGTAATCACACATGCAGAGATCGGCGAATATGGTGATCCTCCTGCCGAATGCCTGCCTAAGCAACCTAATGCCCCGCGGAACCACGCCGTTCCTATTGGTTGCCTCGCTAGCCATGGGGTCCTTCCTATTAGTAACCCCGAACAGTATCAGGTTATGTATGCCTAAATCGATTAATCCCTGCACGGTTCTAATCAATGCATCGCCAATAGGCCACCTAAATTGCCCCGGCATTGCCTCTATTCGTTGGGGGGAGTCGGCATCAGTTATGAATAGGGGCATAATGAAATTGCTGGGGGATAATGATGTCTCCGCCACGGAGTCCCGAATAAGTGGGTTTAACCGTAATCTCCTAGGCCTAGTGACCGGGAACCTAAAGGAGGCATTCATGATACGCGGCAATAAGGCTGGCATTAAATACTTTCCCAAACCAATTACGACACCCCCTAAAGGCTCCCAATCCCCTAGATGCTTCCTCAATGCATGGACTTTACGCAATTTATGGTTGGTGAATTGATGAGGAGCCACGGAACCCGGTTCGTGCCGTGTTATAATATGAATGGCAAATCTCGCGCCTTAGGGCGGGGATGGGTTTTTAACCTAGAATTCAACTCCTCCTCATGACCACCGATAATATTTAAAAGAGGAGCATGTCAAGCATATTCAAGCGGCCGTAGTCTAGTTTGGATCAGGACGACGGCCTTCCACGCCGTAGATCGTGGGTTCAAATCCCACCGGCCGCATCACCCTAATCCGGACATGGATCCAGAGCATCCCCTTACCCGCTTCTTGCCTTAGCAATGGCTCGAATCCCATCCTCGATATTTTCCTCCCTAATCGCGCTGGCGCTGAGCCTCGCCGCATCCCTCTTCTCCTCTCCAATGAAGAATTTAGAGGCAGGCACAAACACTGCCCCCAGCCTAATTGCCTTACGCAATACCTCCGCGGCGGGCATGCCTAGGCTAATTAAGGCGTAGAAGCCGCACTTAGGTTCATACATTAGGGAGCCCGGCATGTATCTCTCCAGTGAATCCAGTAGAATGCTTAACTTACGCCTATAGAGGGGCCTGGCTTTCCCAATAACCTCCTCCGCTGCTCCATGCCTCAATAATTTATATGCGATTAATTGGGTTAAGGTAGATGTTGAGAAATCGTGTTGCTCAAGCCTCTCAAGCCCGCCTCTCAACCAGTCCGGCGCCACCACGAAGCCTATCCTGAAGCCGGGGCCAAGCAATTTACTGAGAGTCCCCACGTAAATCACATCGCTAGACATGGAGCGAATGGGGAGAGGCGCCTCCCTGGAGAGAATAGTGTATGGGTCGTCCTCCACAATGAGGAGCCCCCTTTCCCGCGATAAGTCAATGAGGCGCTTCCTATCCTCAATGCCCATGCATGTTCCAGTGGGATTATGGCAACTCGGTATAATGTATAATACGCCTGGTTCCCTCGCTATTTTCTCGAGACTGCTCGGATCAATGCCGCCATTAGTGATTGGCGCCCCAATGAGTTTGCCTCCCTGGAACCTCAGTGGAGCAATGGTTTCATAGAATGTCGGGTTCTCCACGTAAACCCTAGTTCCGCGATGCACCAATAATTGAGACAATAATTTAACCGCGTGCTGCGCACCGCTCGTTATGATTATGCTCCTCCAATTCGCACTTATATTCAGGTACTTGAGGAGGTATCGCGATACCTCTATCCTCAATTCCCGCAAGCCCCCAGCGCCAGGGTACGCGAGGGCAGCGGGGCCGAACTCGGCGATCACTTGGTTCATGGATTCCTTGATTAGATTGATTGGGATTAGGGATGGATCAGGTGATCCGCTAGCAAAATTGAATTTAATGCCGCGGCGAATCGACCTGCTAGCCAACTCTACTGGAGACCAATTAATCCTGGGAATCCTGATGCCGCTCATCCATTAATGAAGCGAATCCAGTTATTTAATGGTTCCCTTAATGCATCAATTCACGCGGTGCCCTAGGCGAGTTCATTATATTAAGGCCTAACCATGCCTCCACTTGCTGAGTAGGTGGGATTCATTATTCATTTATCAATGTTTAAATATGGGAACTGAATTCCTTTTTAAGTGGTAGTTAATGTATTGCCTGCATTCGCGGCCGCCGTAATATGGGCCTACGCCTCAGTGTCCTACAGGGAATTCGTGTTGAGGTTAGGTGTCTTGAGGTTAAACGCGTTGAGAATGACCTACTCGGCGATAGCATTATTGGTTCCAACCATTATTCTAGGCATAAACATGGGCGCAATATATGGCGTATTAAGCGGGGTCCTTAGCCTTGCCATTGGGGATTCGCTGTACCTCAGGAGCATAAGGGCATCCGGAGTTTCAGTCGCGGTTCCAGCATCATATAGCTACATCATTATGGAGCAATTCATGGCAATCGCATTGGGGGAACCCCTAAAGCTAAGCTACTTAGCGGCCGCCGGCTTAATGATTCTTGGTATTTACCTCTTAACAAGGGGTGGGGGGAGCGGAAATGCCTTGGGCATCGCCTATGCCCTAGCCGCCGCAGCGGCCTGGACGCTGGGCTACGCGGCAATAAGGGTGGCGGGAGTCAGTGGCCTCGGCCCAATACCAATAGCGTTTACCAGGGTGGCCTCGGCTCTCCCATTATTAGTCGTGGCCAGTCACATAGATATTGGGGATGCAGTGAAGACGACTTGGAGAACCGTGCTCCCCATAGTATCGGCCCTAGACCTTGGCCTCGGCTCAGCGCTATTCGCCTACTCAACAATACAAGCAGGGCTGGCTCCCACGGTGATAGCCATGGGCACGGTGCCCCTCCTATCCCAATTGATCTCACGTATGCTGGGCAGGGAGAAGCCCAGGAATAGGGAGTACGCCTCCGCAGCAGTGATGCTAACCGCCATAGCTGTATCGTTCATGTGATGGCGGCAACCATGAGGAACTAGACGACATGTTTCGCCTATATTTATATAGATATCTAGTGGGCATTGCAACGTGAGGATTAAGGTATGGTTCCTCGCCACGCTCTTCAACTTGGCTGGCGACTTATGGATTAACATGGCTGTTCCCGATGGGGCCACGATTAACGATCTCCTTCAAGCCATATCCAACATCAAGCCAGCCGTGATTCATGCGGTAATGGATGGGGAGAGACTCAAGAGAGACTACATAATTACAGTGAATGGCCGCGATATTGTCTTCCTCAGTGGATCAATGACTGTTCTTAGGGAGGGAGATGAAGTGGCGATGTTCCCATCATTGATTCTGTCTTAGTGCTGCTACCATAATAATTGCGTTACCAAAAATTGGACACGCAGTCCCTGGAAACGATCCCAAATCAGGATCCCGAATTGGTTTAATGTTTAATCCACTACGCGTCCCATTAAGTGTATCGGCGTTGCATCATCAACGCTCACGGTCACGAAGGTGGAGAGGCTTGCCTTCTCCACAATGACTGGCCTGTAATTCCCTATCCTAACCATGAATCCCCTCCCCCTATAGCCTGGTTGACTCACTATTCCATTGAACGTGCCCCCAATGAATTTCTTGTTTCGAGCCAGGGATACTTTAAGCGCCTCCTCGCTCATTAACTTGCTTCTCGCCTTTTTTACCGCATCTGGGATCTGCTTCATGGCTGCGGCCTCTGTTCCAGGCCTTGGACTGAATCTAGCCACGTGGACCTTATCTATCTCTAATTCCTTAATTAATTGAAGGGATTCCATGAAGTCCTCCTCCCCCTCCCCGGGGTGCCCCACAATTATGTCAGTGGCTATCGTTGAGTCGGGAAAAGCCCTCCTTATCTTCATTACCTCCTCCCTGAACAGCGATGCCTCGTACTTTCTCCTCATTATTTTAAGTACCCTATCGCTCCCGCTTTGAACAGGTATGTGGAAGAACCTATATATCCTCCAGTCGCTCTTAACGACGTCTATTAATCTATCCAGGAATCGATCCAGCTCGAGGGGCTCCATCATGCCCATCCTAATGAAGAACCTCCCATCAATCCTCAGTATTGACTCCAGCAAGTCAACTAAGTCATACCCCTTATCCCTACCATAAGCGCTCGTTTCCTGCCCAGTCAAGTAAATCTCCCTAGCGCCTCTCTGCACGGCTCTCCTCACATTGCTTACCACGGCCTCCAGGTCATAGCTCTTGACCCACCCCATGCCTCCCCTCGCCAACTTAGTGGCGCAGAAGGCGCAGTTACCCATGCATCCAACCTGTATGGGAACCACATGTATGTGATTCCTTGCCCCCGTGAATTCAGGTAGAATCTTCATGGGCCTCTCCCTTCCGGTAATCGATGAATTCAGCAATGCATCGAATTCTTCTATGCCGTTTAGATCGATGAGAACAACATCCGGATAGGCTTCCCTTAGCCTGCTTGGCTTGACTTTCACTAGGCACCCAGAGGCCACGATTCTCTTTTCACTATTACCCACCCGCTTAAGAAACCTAACCGCGCTCTCCTCCGCCTCCTGCCTAACGGCGCACGTGTTTAGGACAACTAAGTCGGCTTCCCCGGGGTCCCGCACTCTCTCGTGTCCGGCCGCAGCTAATCTCTGGGCTATTAACTCGCTGTCGGCCTTATTCAGCCAGCACCCCAGGGTCTCCACATAGAACTTCACGTAATTGGTCGTGACAGCAGTGTTTAAAATACTTGGTTCACTTGTTCATAGATGGAGATACAGATACTGGGGGGCGGAGGGGAAGTTGGGAGGATGGCCATCCTAGTCAAGGGATCGAGGAATGCCTTCCTCATGGATTACGGCGTTAACTTCGACGATGAGGGCCACCCCGTCTTTCCGCTTCATGTGAGGCCCAGGGACTTAACCGCAGTAATGCTTAGCCACTCACACCTTGATCACTGCGGCGCATTGCCAAGCCTCTACGTGAGCGCCTCGCCTCCCCTCTATGCAACTAAATTAACGACTGAGCTGGCGGAGTTGATGTTCAAGGACGCAATAAAGCTAAGCGGGTACTACTTGCCTTATGAGGATGATGAGGTACGCAACGCATTAAGGCAAGCAGCGCCGGTGGAGTACGGCACTACGGTGACGTTTGGGGATGATAAGGCAACCTTCGTGAATGCGGGCCATGTGCCGGGCAGCATGATGACGTACCTGGAGGTGGATGGGAGGGGCCTCGTGTTCACCGGCGACTTCAATCTAAGCGAATCCAACTTATTGAATGGAGCCGACGTGAGCATGTTGCCCAAGGACTTGGATTACGTGGTGATGGAGGCCACATACACATCTGGGAATCACCCACCAAAGGAGGAACTGGATAAGGCCTTCATAGATGCAGTCAAGTCAACGCTGGAGGAGGGCGGCTCAGTCCTAATACCTAGCTTCACAATAGGGAGGGCCCAGGAAATCCTCATGACTATAGTGAGGAATAACGTGCTTGACGTGCCCATAATAGTTGATGGCTTGGCCAGGATGGCTAATCAAGTAATAGCTAAGTACCCTCACCTGCTTCGGGATCCGGGCCTTTATGAGAAGGCAATGAAGGCCAGCGTCGAGGTTCTAGGAAATTATTATAGGAAGCAAGTGCTTCGGGATCAATCGATAATAATCGCGCCGGCCGGCATGCTTAAAGGCGGTGCATCCCTCTATTACTTCAAGAGGTTAGCCAGAGATAAGCGTAACGCGGTTATTCTGCCCAGTTTCCAGGCCCCAGATACTCCAGGCTTCGAGTTGCTGAGCAGGGGGGCAGTTAGGATCGGCAATGAGGAGATAAGGGTTAACGCCAAGATTTATTGGTTCGACTTCAGCGCGCACAGCGGCTTAAGGGAATTAATTAGCTTCATTGATCACTTCTCCTCCAAGACCAAGGTAATACTGGTCCACACGGAGCCTCTTGCCAGCATTAAATTCGCGCAGTCCCTGGGCAGGGATCTATACGTGACTAAGGTAAGCGGGGAGCGAATAATAGATTAATGAATAAATCTGTGGATGCATAATCATGCATTCACCCTGGCCAGTATGGGGCATCCCCGCCCATCGTTTGCGCAGTATTGTTGAGCATACTTTGACCTGACGCTTCTCCACTCCTCCGGGGGCATTAATGCGCATCGGTCTCCATCAAACGTGTGCACATAGAAGACGCACCTCATGTGGAAACTGGGCCACCCATCATTAAAAGCTTATTGTTTTTGATTCAATGATCAATCGACGCGCCCCGCTCCGCTGAGCGAATCACTTGGTCATGGACTCATAGACCTTTATTAATGCTTGAGTGCCTTTTTCCCCGAGTCCCTTAGCCACCAGCGACTCATATAGTTGAAGCAACAGGCTTGATCCAGGCAGCGGCGTGTGTGTTTTACTGGCTAAATCAATCACGTACCTCAAGTCCTTCCTGAGATGCGCTGCCCTGAATCCGGGCTCCAAATCGCCGCGCATTATCTTAGGTAAGTAATACTGGACAGTGAATGAATTGGCGGCTCCAGAGCTCAGCACCGTTAACAATGCATCCTCGCTGACGCCGGCCCGCCTCGCCAGCATTAATGCCTCCGCCACAGCCATCATATCTATCCCAACAACTATTTGATTGCATAGCTTCAATAATTGCCCGGCCCCCGCTTCTCCGCCATACACAATTGTCTTCCCCATGGCCTCGAGCACTGGCTTAACTCTCTCGAACGTCTCTCTCCGTCCCCCAACCATTATCGTGAGAGTCCCCTCCCGCGCCCCCTTATCGCCCCCCGTCACTGGGGCATCAAGGAACTCCACGCCGAGGCTTGAGAGCCTGGAGAAGAATGACTTAGCGACCTCAGGCGAGTTAGTGCTCATATCTATGAATATGAGTCCCTCATGCCTTCCCTCAACCACTCCATTGGGGCCGAACAATACCTCCTCGACATCGGGCGCATCGGTTACCATGCTGATCACGACATCGCTTGACTCGGCCACCTCCCTCGGCGAGGACGCGATGGAGGCCCCGAGCCCCCGCATCGCCTCTGCCTTGCTTCTCGTCCTATTATAAACAATTAAGGGAAACCCCTTCCTAGCTATGTTAGTGGCCATGGGAAGCCCCATTATTCCAAGCCCTATGAAGCCAACCCTAAGCATGAACTGTAAACAGCGGCCTCAATATAATCCTATCACTCACTTCACTTGAGGGTCGCTTTAGTGAGCATGGAGCGTTGGCTTGCGTCGCTGAATGAGCGTATAATAGATTAACCATATCATCCTTAAGGCGGAGAGCCGCCAATTGTTTCGTCCTCCATCCACTGAAGATAATCCGCATTCCCGGCAGTGATTGGAACCGCTAATACTTCCGGCACCTCGTATGGATGGATCTCCTTTACTCGCTTAATTAAGTCGCGAAGCCTCGGCTCCGTGGTCTTCATCATCATTAGAACCTCATCCTCATCCTCCACTTTTCCCCGCCACCTATATATGCTCCGCACGCGAGCCATATTAACGCAGGCAGCTAATCGTTCCTCCACCAATGCGCGAGCCATCTTGGCCGCCTCATCCTCGTTCGGGGCAGTCACGTAAATAATGAAGTACTGCATGGGAATAATTAAAGTAGCTGCTTAAAAATCAATCCCAATCCTCAATTCATGCGTGCAGAGGTATTCACTCCCGCAGTGGTTTCCAGCTTATTTGAGGCTTGCTTAACTGATCGGAGCGGCAAGCCAATAACTGATCCATTAAGAATGGGAGCCAGGGGAGGAGGATTCACCATGAGCGCCGGGGTCAGGACCAAGGTTCGCCTAATCGAGGAGCCAAGCATTAAGGTGGCGATAAATGGGGAACCCAATGAGGCTAGAACCACGGTTAACGCGATCAAGATAGCTATTAATCGCCTTGGCCTACATGTGAGGGGCGTCGAGGTTAGCCACGTCGTGGAGGTCCCCATTGGTTCAGGCTTCGGCACCAGTGCATCGGGGGCTCTTGGCGCGGTTCTAGCCTTATCCCTAGCCTCGCGCCGCCCCCTCTCCCTGGTTAATGCGGTGAGGATCGCGCATGAGGCTGACGTGGTGAGCGGCACGGGTCTCGGCTCAGCGGAGGGTCTCCTCGCTGGGGGAGTGGGAATGGTCACTGAGCCCGGGGCTCCATGGTTTGGCTCCATAGATAAGATACCGCTAAGCGATGACTTGGCCGTGGTAGCTATTCACTTTGGGGGAATAGAGAAATCAACCGTATTATCATCAAGCGAGGCCCTCGCCAGGGTTAATGAGGCTGGGAGGAGAGCAATGAAGCGGGTCAAGGCTAGACCCACAATTAAGTCCCTACTAGTGGAGGCCAGGAGATTCGCCGAGGAATCCGGGATAGGGGATCCGGAACTGCTTAGGCTAGCTGATGAATTAGTGAGGGCGGGCGCCATTGGTGCATCCCAGAACATGATTGGGAGAGCCATTCATGCAGTGGTGAAGAAGGCCCGCCTCAGCGACGTGCTGGGGCTGGCTCGAGGATTCGGGGGGTTCCTCATAGTGTCCACGATATATGATGGAGGACCCAAGCTGACCTCCTCCCCGCCTTGAGGGCGAGGGTTCCCCGAGGTCTAGAGGGTTACGCCCCTTTAATGGGCGCTACTCTGTTATGATCCACTATGAAGGAGAGGGGCTTCCTCACTCTTGAAACTACTATACCTGTAGCCTTCTTCAAGATATTTAAAGCACCATTTAAGTCACTATGTAGTTTATGACCCTTAGGGCAATTAACTACTCCCCTCTGCCCCCTCACAACCTCAACACCATGATAAGCACAGATACGTGAAGTATTATACTCAATGACCTCAAACACCTTCATACCG
>Ga0080003_1000264_pt1 | contig 36875 bp, 31 predicted proteins | sample JossMetagenome_FD_69206 | JGI IMG/M metagenome (GOLD analysis project Ga0080003, IMG submission 69206) | Hot spring microbial communities from Joseph's Coat, Yellowstone National Park, USA - JC2_E (SPADES assembly) (version 2) | ecosystem: Environmental > Aquatic > Thermal springs > Hot (42-90C)...
GATTCACTGCCATGACCGTGACTTTGAACCATCGCCAGGACTGGTCCTTGGGCAAGGAACAAACGGTCAGCATAGGGACTTTGGGCGGAGGCATCCGGTGCCGATACGAAGGATGGAACCGGCATCTGGAGTGGATGGCGCGGGCCCAGGGAGCATGGCATCACACTGGGCGGGGCCCTGCTCTGGCAGGACCCTGCATCCAGGGCATGGTAGCTGCTGGTGTCCGTCGAAAAGGCTTTGGACCGGAACCCGCAAGCCTCCATCACCATGGTCAAGGGGGTGGACATGAACCGCCGGAACATCGCGGTGGAATCCAATACCCAAGGCAAATGTCGTTTTTATCCTGGTGGACACCGAAGGCACCTGGCCAAGCACGTGCCGCCAGTAGACGAAGTGCGCTGCAAGAGAAGGGTACTCGTGGAGCCACACGCGATGGTAGGTATGGAGGGGCTGAAGGCTATCCGTTATCGAACCGAGTGCAGACAGTCGGAGAAGGTTTCCGTCAAACGCTGCAAGGCCAACCGTAAGGGGAGCACTTGGGGTTTTGCGGAGGGGCAAGCCAAGACGGCTTACAAAATCCGGCTGCCGTTCGGAGTGCCGGTTTGGGTGGCTGCGGATTACACAAGCCAGAGATGGCCGGTTTGCGAGCATGTTGGACGGGAGAATCAGCCCAATAAGGGACTGCTGTTTGTATGCGCCCATTGTGGGTATAGGCTCCATGCCGATTTAGTGGCTGCCAGAAACATCAGCATGCGAACGCTTTTCATCTGGCATGACTGGGTGAGGACGGGGCGATTGTCAGCCGCCCCTTAAGCATCGGGTGATGAAGCCAAAGCCGCACGCCTTTCGAGATACGCGCAAGCTGCGGTGGAGCCTGGATGCAAGCTCCGTCCTTTAGGACGGAGTAGTTGACTTAATGACCGCTGACTTTAGAAATGCTTTTGGATGCTATCCATTAGCAAGTATATACGGCTAGAGATAGGATGGGGTACCATGGGCATTTTTAAGGCAAGAGAGGATGGTTGTAGAATTGGAATCTTAGCTAAGAACAAAGCCATTTCGATTACACCCCTAGGCTACCTCCAAACAGGAGTTAACATGGTTTTTTTTAGCTCTATAATTTGTCAGCAATTGCTCATACAGAAACTCTGATACATTAAAAGGCTAGGAGTTCGAAATAATCGGCTACGGAGGAGGGAATAAAAGAAAAGCTCTGGTGATCTAATACTATTTGCTTGCTTATTTGCTTTTCTTTTTTAGAGAGCTGTAGGGGCTCTTTTGAACCAAAGAGGAGTATTCTTTGAGCAAATTGCTGTGTCAATTGAGGAATGCCAAGACCATAACGGACGTGGATCTCTCCTGTGACGACACACATGGTTCTTTGAGAACCAAGGGGAGAATTCAGAAAGCTTAGGATGTGCTTTGCCATAGAACTTTCTCTAAGTCTTTGTGCTTCTATAGCAAAGGCAATCCTTTGTTTATCCATAAAAGCATGGACTGAAAGATAGGGGGTTAAAAATCTCCTATATAACGGTGTTATGGCGGCCAATGGGAAAGCGGCTTTTTCTTTTTTTGCTAGGGAGGAATAGCCTTCCCTTGCTACTTTTGAAATAATAGAATGAGTCGTGTCTATACCGATCAAGGGTATGTGATGTTTTTGAGCAAAAAGGCAAAGTGGTTTGTAATCCAAGTAGTTAGGCCATTTCTTCTTCCATTGAATGGTTTCTGAAAATTCTTTGAAAGAGAGCTGACCATTTATAAACCGATCGATTATCTTTTGGTCTTTGGCTTCGAGGGATTCCAACGCCAAAGCCAGAGGAATGTGCCTGTTGTATAGAAGTTTTAAAAGTGCAAGCTGGGCTTTATGATGGCTATGCAGAGTGTGTACTTCGCCCAAATAGATAATTCGAGCCTTGGAAAGATCTTCTATTAGCTCTTTATGATTTACTATTGCTCCACTCTTTAGATCTATCCAGATTCCTTCTGCAGCATTCCCAATGCGATAAAAGCTTAAGAAAAGAACAAGTAGAATGAATATTTTTTTCACAAGGATGAATGAAACAAAAAGATCGTTGTCTCCTTCTATTGCTGAGAGACATCATTAAAAAGAACATCGATTGTTTCTAAAGACAAATCTTTCCAGCTAGAAATTACTAGATCAGCATTTTCTAAGTTGTTTTTAGGTCTTGTAGTGGTCAAAGCGATCACTTTCATGCCAGCCTTTTTTGCAGATTCAACTCCTGCAGGGGCATCTTCAAACACTACACAGCGGCTGGGCACATAACCCAATTTTTGAGCTGTTAGTAGATAAGGGGCAGGATGTGGTTTGCCTTCCCTGACGTCTTCAGCACCTACTATAACGGGAAAATACTCTTTGATTCCTAATTTTTCTAATACGAAGAAGATATTGGTTTTTGTTGTCGAGGAGCAAATAGCCATGGGAATATGCTTCTGTTTTAAGCGATCCAGAAACTCTTTGACTCCATAAGTAAGACAAAGGCCTTCCTCCTGTACAATTTTTTTATAAAGTTCTTCCTTTCTCTTTGAAAGTTGAGTAATTTCTTTGGGATTTTGACTCCAGCCAAGAAACTCGGAAATGATTTTTTCATTTTTCATTCCGAATGTTTTGTTCATAAAATCTTGTTTAACTTCTTTGTGTTGTTCGGCTGCAAGCATGCGCCAACTTTGTTCATGCTGTTTGACTGAATCGACAATGACGCCGTCCCAATCAAAAAGAGCAGCCCACTGATAGTTATCATGGTCTTTTTTCATATAAAACTAACCGGCCTTAAAGCGAATCGATCGAAAAGATCGATTTTGCATGCAAAGAACAATAAGAAAGGCCTTTATCATCCCAATAGCAATATCTTCTCAAGAAAGGTCTTATTTTCCTGGAAGGTTATGACAAAGGTAGGTATTGTTATTGTTCTTTTCAAGATTTCCTTCTTTGAAAATTCGTTTTGTAAAAATCTGCGAGCAAATCAAAAACAATATAAGTCTTTAGCCAGTGAAAAAGAGCTTCTAAAGGCTTATAAAGCCCGAGGATTTTTAGCTCTTTATAGGAATCGGAATAGCGAAGCAAGAAAATTTTTTCAAATGTGTTATTCCCTCTCTCCTCAGGATGCAAAGCTTTGTGAACTTTTAGCCATAGCATCTCTTAGGGAAAACGATAGAAGGGGAGCAATCTTTTGGATGCATCAAGCCCATTTGATTGGGCTAGCCCGTTTTTATAAGATGGTAAAGCACCCTTTTGAATGTTCGAATTCTTTGCAAAATGCAACCTGTCCATTACTTAACACCTCTTATCCAGTCGTTCCGTTGGAAATTGATGGCCATTTTTTTGCTTTTCTCATCGATACAGGGGCTTCGACATCTATTGTGGATAAAAAAGTGGCACAAGCTGTTGGACTAAAAGAAGGGTGTCCATCGGAATTGGTTTTAAGTAATGGAAAGAGGATTCAGGGAGCTTTGAGTATTCTGCCAATTTTACGTATTGGTTCTTTTGCGATTAAAAATGTTCCGGCCATGCTCATCGAAAAGCTAAAGCCACTTTCCTCAGGTGCTCCGAATAGCTTTCATGGGGTATTAGGAACAGATTTGCTTTCAAGATTCAATATACTCATTGATTATCAAACAAAGAAGATTGTCATTTCAAAAAGGGCCATGGAGCAAGGGGCTACCTTTCTATCTGGGTCAAAATTATTGGCTGAAATTCCTTTTTTGTTTAGCCCTCAAGGACTTCTGCTACTAAAAGGGAGCCTTCAGTCGAAGGAAGTTTTTTTTATTTATGATACTGGATTTGGAGGGTACCCATTGGAATTTAATCAAAAATATAGGAATATGTTTTTTGGGTTTTCAGTACCTGCTAGAAGCTCATTGATATTTGGACCGGTAGCAATCAAGAAAATAAGTGAAACTTTTAGCCAACTTCCACTGACTCTAGAAGAAAGAGAAGAAATACCTATAGGAGGGATAATTGGCAATAGGCTCTTTTCTAGATACAAAGTGTTGTTGAATTTCTCAAAAATGGTTGTGCAGCTATATGGTCAGAAGAACTAAGCTAGTGGGCAGACAGGGATTCGAACCCTGAACCAAGTGCTTAAAAGGCACCTGCTCTACCGTTGAGCTATCTGCCCTCGGGAATTAAGAATGTATTTTTTTTTTAGTTATTTGTCTAAAAAAAATTGTCCAAAAAAAAAGACCATTTCAATCTTTCTGTTCGAATAAAAATAGTATTGCTTTGTCTATCTAAAAAATATACTTTTCGAAATGCCTAAAAGTTTCTCCTCTTATGAAAAATTCATTATCTGCTTCTTTAGCTGATTGTCAAAACCAACGGGATCATAGAAAAATCAAAATACACCGAGTAGGAGTTAAAGGTCTAAGGTATCCTATAGAAGTACGAGACAAAAATTTTGAAAGCCAACATACAGTGGCTACCGTATCCCTTCTTGTGGATCTTCCGCATCATTTTAAGGGCACACACATGAGCAGATTTGTTGAGGTGCTCAATGCGCATGGTCGGATGGTGCATGTCTGTAATGTTTTTTCGATCGTCCATGAACTCCAGAAGAAATTACATGCGGAAACTGCTCATGTCATCATGGAATTTCCTTATTTCATTGAAAAAATTGCCCCAGTGACTGGTTCAAAAGGCCTTGTTGATTATCAGGTAAGATTTGAAGCAGCGGCCTATCTTGATGAGACGGATTTTGTTATGTGGGTTACTGTGCCCGTGACCACCTTGTGTCCTTGTTCAAAAGCAATAAGCGATCGGGGAGCTCATAACCAAAGAGGGTATGTGTCAGTTGCCATAAGATTTGTTCAAACGATCTGGATTGAAGACGTCATTGAGATGGTTGAAGCCTCAGCCAGTAGCCCGATTTATTCTCTTCTTAAAAGACCTGATGAAAAGTATGTTACTGAATTGGCGTTCGATAACCCTGTGTTTGTAGAAGACTTGGTGAGGAATGTGGCTCTTAGGCTCAATGCCAATCAAGATATACTCTGGTATCGGGTAGAAGCCGAGAATATGGAAAGCATTCATAATCATGCTGCTTACGCTTGTGTGGAAAAAGAGCTAGAAACTTAGAAAAGAACAATTGACTGACTATGCCAAAAAAGATAAGCAGAGAGGAATAGCAGTTGATAAATGGTTTTTTTTTAGTTATAAGTATTAAGTGATCCATGGGGAGCCTTATTGGCTGAGAGGTTCTTCTCTAATGATAGAGGAGAACGACCCTATGAACCTGATCCGGATAATGCCGGCGGAGGGAAAGGATATGCACTGTTCTTATGCTCTTATCTCCTGTTCGGCTGTCCTCTGAAAGGAGGAAGCAACAATGGCTCAAAACAGTAATCGGCTGACGTATTTGGATATTGTTTCAAAAGGAAAAGAACTTTCTTCCTTCCTTTTGTCTTTTTTCCCAAATTCCAAAAAGGTATATATCCAAGGGGAAAATAGGGGGGTAAACGTTCCCTTTAGGGAAATAAAGGTTGCTCATAATGGTTCTGGTGTAGCAACAGATCATTCATTTTTTTATGCTTACGATACTTCTGGGCCTTATACAGATCTTTGTGCTGAAGTAGAAATAGGGAGAGGGCTTTTCCCTTTGCGAGCCGAGTGGATAGAACAAAGAGGGGATTGCGAACCTTACGAAGGCAGGCCAATTAAACCTGAAGATAATGGATGGGTATCGGTCAAAGATAAAACCGGGATTCTGCTGAAAAATGGTGCTCAAAAGCTTTCTTTGTTAAAAAAGCGTCTGCCTTTACGTGCCAAAGCTGGAAGAAGGGTTACTCAACTGCATTATGCCAAAAAAGGCATTATTACTCCAGAGATGGAGTTCGTAGCCATAAGAGAGAATTTAGGTAGGAAAGGTTACTCTCTTCGCCAAGGCAAAGGCCCACTTTATAGCCAGCACTCGGGATTGGCCTGGGGGGCATCGTTCCCAGAAGAAATAACTCCAGAATTTGTAAGGAAAGAAGTTGCTTCGGGCAGAGCGATTATCCCCTCTAACATTAACCATCCAGAGCTGGAACCGATGATTATTGGCCGTAACTTTAGAGTCAAAATAAATGCGAACATTGGAAACTCTGCAATTAGCTCATCGATGGATGAAGAGGTAGCAAAACTGGTTTGGGCTATTCTTTGGGGAGCTGATACGGTCATGGATCTTTCTACGGGAAAAAACATTCATGAAATTCGTGAACTAATTATTCGTTCTAGCCCTGTGCCGATAGGGACTGTTCCTATCTATCATGCGCTAGAGAAGGTTGGGGGGATTCCTGAGGAATTGAGTTGGGAAATCTATAGAGATACTCTGATCGAACAGGCCGAACAGGGAGTAGATTATTTTACCATACATGCCGGAGTCCTTTTGCGATATATCCCTTATACAGCCAATCGACTCTGTGGCATTGTTAGTAGAGGAGGGTCCATTATGGCTAAGTGGTGTTTAGCCCATCATCAAGAAAACTTTCTCTACACGCATTTTGATGAAATCTGTGAAATATTAAGGAGCTACGACATCAGTGTGTCGCTAGGGGATGGGTTAAGACCAGGAGCCATTGCCGATGCTAATGATACGGCTCAGCTTAGTGAACTTTTTACCCTTGGCGAACTGACTAAAAAGGCGTGGGAACATGATGTGCAAGTGATGATTGAGGGGCCTGGCCATATTCCTATGCAATTGATTAAAGAAAACATGGATTTAGAGCTTAAGCATTGTTTTGAGGCTCCCTTTTATACCCTTGGACCGTTGACTACGGATATTGCGCCCGGTTATGACCATATTACTAGTGCCATTGGAGCTGCAATGATCGGCTGGTTTGGCTGTGCAATGTTGTGCTATGTCACTCCTAAAGAACATCTAGGCTTACCTAATCTTGAGGATGTAAAAACTGGGGTCATAGCGTATAAGATTGCGGCTCATGCTGCTGATCTTGCAAAAGGGTTTCCAGGGGCCCAATTACAGGATAACTTTTTGAGTTATGCCAGGTTTCATTTCCAATGGGAAGACCAATTTAATTTAAGTCTTGATCCTCCAACCGCTCGGCTTTTCCATGATGAAAATTTACCTCAGCCAGCGGCCAAGCATGCTCATTTTTGTTCGATGTGTGGACCTAAGTTCTGTTCAATGAAAATCACCGAAGAAGTCTTAAAATACGCGGAAAAAAATAAGCTGACGACAGACGAGGTCTTTTTAGAGGGGATGAAAGAGAAAGCTGAAGAATTTAGAAAAATCAAAAATATTTATATATAATATTTATTTTTCTTTCTTTTTTTATTTTACTAAATAATATAAGTTTTATAAATATTGATCCTAGATCATCCTAAAAATTTGTTTTTCTTACTGTATGAGACAAAAGCCATCTCTTTCCATTTCTTCCATGGTTATGTCCAATCGGGAATCGATTGGCATCGAAAATCTTGCTTTACTTGAGGAATATTACCAACGCTGGAAGAAAGATCCGAATTCTGTCTCTGCTGATTGGAGCGCTTTTTTTGAAGGGTTTGAGTTCGGATATGAATCCTTAAAAAATGGTCAGCTCGGAAAGAAAGTCGAAAGCCGAGCTAAAACCGATGATTTAAAAAAGCAACGTGCCGTTTATGAACTTATTCATGCCTATCGCACCCTTGGGCATTATATAGCCAATCTTGATCCGTTGGGATTCAATCAATATGAATATGACGAATTGAAGCTTGAAAGATTTGGGTTAGATCAAAAAGACCTTGAGTGCTACTTTGATTCTGGAGATCTGGCTGGGGGGGGATGGAGAACTTTACGGGAGATATTAGAGATACTTAAGAAATCTTATTGTTCTACGTTGGCTGTTGAGTTTATGCACATGGATTCTTTTGTGCAAAGAAAATGGATATCCCAGCGGATTGAAGGAAAATCTTTTTATGCTGGTTTTTCGAAAGAACACAAAAAGCAAATTCTTTATGACCTATTGAAGGCTGAACTTTTTGAAGCGTTTTTACATACACGATACGTTGGACAGAAAAGATTTTCTTTGGAAGGAAGTTGTACACTCATTCCTATGATGGATGCTCTTATAGAAGCTTGTCCGGCCCATGGGATTGAGCGGCTTGTTGTTGGAATGGCGCATCGAGGAAGGCTTAATTTTGTTGCCAATGTGTTGCAGCAGGATTATAAGGTCATCTTTGATGAATTTTCTGAAAATTACATTCCCGAAGGGGTATTGGGCAATGGGGATGTTCGGTATCATTTAGGCTTTGAAGCAGCTCTGAAAACTAAGTCTGGTGCTATTGTAACAGTAGGCCTAACGCCTAACCCAAGCCATTTGGAAGCTGTTAATCCTGTGGTGGAAGGCAAAGCCAGAGCTTGGGAAAGAAGACTAAAAGATACAGAGCATAGAAAAAAAGTTTTGCCTTTGCTTATTCATGGAGATGCCTCATTTATGGGGCAAGGCGTTGTGCAAGAAACTTTGAATCTTTCCAGGCTTGAAGGGTATACAACGGGGGGTACTCTGCATATTATTGTCAACAATCAGATTGGCTTTACAACGGTGCCTCAGGATGGGCGCTCTACGCATCATTGTACGGCAGTAGCACTGATGCTAGGAATTCCTATTTTTCATGTCAACAGTGATGATCCTTTGGCGGCTGTCTTTGCTGTGCTGCTAGCTTTAGAGTACAGGCAAGTTTTTGGTCAGGATGTGGTTGTTGATCTTGTGGGATATAGAAAGTATGGACATAACGAGGGGGATGAACCTAGCTTTACTCAACCTCTTCTTTATAAGGCAATAGCACAGCATCCCAATATCAGTGATGTTTTCTTGGATCAGTTGATAAAATCCGGAGAGATGACAAGAGAAGAAGCAAATGCATACCGAAAAATATTTGTTGCTGAGTTGAACCAAAAAATGGAGGAATCGAAGGAATGGATTAAACAAGAAAACCCTCCCACCTTGAGGCCCAGGTTGGCTTGTCCCAGGATTTTTGATCCAGTGAAAACAGCCGTTCCTTTGGAAGAATTCCTTTATGTAGGCAATGCATTGGTGAGGGAGCCTCCTGATTTCAATCTTAATCCTAAAATCCGCAAGATCCTTGGAGAAAGAAAAGCCATGGTTGAAGGAAAACAGCCAATTCTTTTAGCTTTTGCTGAAACCATGGCTTTTGGCACTCTTCTCTATGAGGGAATCCCAGTTAGACTATCCGGTCAAGATAGTCGGCGTGGGACTTTCAGTCAAAGGCATGCGGTACTTTATGATACAAAAGTCTCTAAGAAATATGTTCCCTTAGCGAATATCCATCCCAACCAGGCGATATTTTGTATCTATAACAGTCCCCTTTCCGAATATGCTGTTTTAGGTTTCGATTATGGCTATTCTCTAGATTATCCTGAAGCTTTAATTATTTGGGAAGCTCAGTACGGTGATTTTGCTAATGGGGCTCAGGTTATTATAGATCTATACCTGGTTAGCTCTGAATCGAAATGGGGTGTGACATCGAACATTGTTTTGCTACTGCCACATGGATATGAAGGACAGGGGCCTGAGCATTCTAGCGCACGTGTGGAAAGATTCCTTCAAGCATGTGCTGAAGATAATGTCGTTGTTGCTAACTGTACTACCCCAGCCAATTATTTTCATATCTTAAGAAGACAGGTTTTGAGGGGATTTTCTAAACCCTTAATCCTTTTCACCCATAAAAGCCTTTTACGCAACCCACAATGTTCCTCGTCCATTACAGAATTTGTTCAAGGCTCTTTTGAAGAGGTCTTGGCGGATCCTCAGGTCAATCAACCAAGCTCAAAAGTTATCTTATGCACTGGAAAAGTCTATTATGATCTTATAGACTACAGAAGCCGGATTGGAAGGATGGATATTCCTATTGTTCGAATCGAACAGCTCTATCCTCTGCATGAGAAAAAGCTCAAAGAGATTGTCTTAAGCTATCAGCCCCAGTCCCTAGTTTGGTGTCAAGAGGAGCCAAAAAACATGGGCGCTTGGACTTATATGTTTCCTAAACTGAACGATATTTTTTCTCTTCCTGTCCTTTATGCCGGTAGGGAGGCCTCGGCCAGCACGGCGACTGGTTCAATGGCCTACCATCGGCTGGAGCAGCAAAAGCTTCTTGCAGATGCCTTTGGCAGATAACCCTTATGTAAATTCATTTTTAACCCAGGAGCTAGGTCGCAATGGATATAAAAATGCCTTCTGTTGGTGAATCGATTGAATCTGGATTGATTGGCAAATGGCTTAAAAAAGAAGGGGAAAGAGTACAATCTGGAGATGCCTTGTGTGAAATTGAAACTGAGAAGATCACTACTGAAATTTATGCTGAGAAAGAAGGAATATTGCATATTCTTGTCAAAGAAGGCTCAGAGGTGAAGGTTGGGCAAACCATCGCTCAATTAGAAGAATTGCCTTCGGGAAAGATGGAGCCAGAGCCGAGGGCAAGTATCAAAGTAGAAAAAGAGGAAAAAACAGTTTTGGAACCGCAGAAAGAATCGATAGAGCCAGTAAAAAAGGAAGAGGAGAAAGAAAAGGCTTCTGTAGAAGCTCCCCTGATGCGTCCTAGTAGGATAACCAAGGAAGAGGCCCTAGAACTGATAGAGGAAGAAAAGGAAGAAAAAGAAGAAAAAAAAGAAGCAAACAAACTAGAGCCTTTTGCGCTAGGTCCTCAAGAAAAAAGAAAACCACTGAGTCCTATCCGAAAGAAGATTGCTCAGCGTTTGCTAGAAGCTCATATTGGCACCGCTCATTTAACTACCTTCAATGAAGTCGATATGAGTACGGTGCTAGAATTAAGAAAAAATTATGGGAAGAGATTCGAAGAGAAATTCGGAGTCAAACTGGGACTGATGTCCTTTTTTGTCCGAGCGGTTGTGGAGGCTTTGAAAAAAATACCAGAGGTCGGTGCGCGGATTGAAGAGGATGAACTTGTTTATCCTTCCACTTTGGATCTGGGAATAGCTGTTGCTACAGAAAAAGGATTGATCGTACCAGTGATTCGTAGCGCCGAAAATCTAAGTTTTGCCCAGATTGAAAAAACGATTCAAGAACTAGCTATAAAAGCGAGAAGTGGGAAAATTACTCTCGAAGACATTGAAGGAGGAGTCTTTACGATAACCAATGGCGGTGTCTTTGGCTCTATGCTTTCCACCCCTATATTGAATCCACCTCAAAGTGGCATTCTTGGCATGCATGCTATTAAAGAAAGGCCTGTAGCAATCAATGGGAAAGTGGAAATCAGACCCGTCATGTACCTTGCTCTTACCTACGATCATCGAGTGATTGATGGCAAAGAAGCTGTCAGTTTTTTAGTCCTTGTCAAAGAGTTTATCGAACAGCCCGCCTCGGTTCTTTTGGAAGTCTAAATGTTGGTTTTATAGAAAGCAAAAAGAATGGATACGTTTGATGTATGCGTCATTGGATCTGGCCCTGGTGGCTATGTTGCCGCCATTCGTGCCGCTCAGCTTGGCTTGAATGTGGCAATTATTGAAAAAGACAAGACCCTTGGAGGTACCTGCCTGAATGTGGGATGTATTCCGAGTAAAGCTCTTCTTTCTCTTTCTGAATATTACTATTTTGCCAAGACAAAGTTTGCTGAAAATGGATTGCTCGTTGAAAATCTCCGCTTCGATCTCGATAAACTCATGAAGAAAAAAGACCAAGTCGTCCATAAGCTAGTCAAGGGAGTGGATTTTCTCATGAAGAAAAACGGGATTGAAGTATTTCATGGGATAGGATCGCTTGTAGATCCCCAAACGGTTGTCATAGCCGAAGAAAATGGAAAAGAACATAGAATTAAAGCTAAAAATATTATCCTTGCGACAGGTAGTGCACCAGCTTCTCTGTCTTTTTTGCCTTCCTATAACGATCAGATCGTGGATAGCACCTCGGCCCTTCAGTTTAGTTCTGTTCCCAGAAGTATGGCTGTTATAGGTGCTGGAGCTGTTGGATTGGAGCTAGGATCTGTGTGGAGTAGACTTGGATCCAAGGTTTATGTTATAGAGCTTTTGCCAAGAATATGTCCATTGATGGATCATTCCGTATCCAGCACTTTAGAAACCTTTCTTCGAAATCAAGGAATAGAATTTTTTCTCAATACTAAAATCATCTCTGCAACGAGCAATACAAACGAAGTCTTACTTGAATTAGTTTCAGGATCCAAGACCTACTCGCTTAGTGTGGAAAAAGTGCTCGTAGCCGTAGGGAGAATTCCTTATACTCATGGGTTGAATCTGCAACAAATAGGCATCAGTACTACAAAGAAAGGCAGTGTAGAGGTCAATGCATGGTGGCAGACCAATTTTGCCCATATCTATGCAATTGGCGATTTAATAGAAGGGCCAATGCTTGCTCATAGAGCTCAACTAGAAGGAATAGCGGTCGCTGAAATCATTGCTGGGCTTCGATCCCCACAACTGAACTATGCGCTCATCCCCTCTATTATTTATACCTCTCCTGAGGCGGGAGGAATTGGCTTTACAGAAGAAGAATTGCAAGCAGCTAAAAGAGACTATAAAAAGGGTGTATCGAAGTTCTCTTTTAATGGAAGGGCGTTGGCCGGGGATGTCGGCGAAGGATTTGTAAAAATTTTGGTGGATGCCAAAAGTGATAAGATTTTGGGAATCCATGGAGTGGGACCAGTTATCTCCGAGCTCATTTCAATGTCGACCCCATTGTTTTTAAGAAAGGTTAGCGGGGTGGATTTCGTAAGCCTGCCATTAGCGCATCCTACGCTTTCTGAAGTGCTTCGTGAAGCAGCTCTTGATGCCTATAAGCGGTCGATTCATTCGTAGTAATGCACGGAAGCATTGGAGCGGGAAAGAAAATGCCGATACTGTCTTGGAATGTTGGAATGGATATTCGTGAGTATTTCATAGGAAATTGTTCCAGCAAGCTTGGCCAGTTCGTCAGCATTAATGGATTCTTTTCCTTGCGTACCAATCAATACCGCCTCCTCCCCAATTTTACATGAAGACAGTTCGCTGATATCCACCATGATCTGGTTCATTGTAACCGCTCCACGGACTGGACATCTTTTTCCTTTGATCAGCACAAAGGCTTTATTAGAAAGCGACCGGAGATAGCCATCGCCATAACCGATGGAAAGCACGGCGATCTTAGAAGGTTTTTTAAGCCTGTAAGTTGACCCATAGCTGATTGGATGGTTTTTGGGAAGCTCTTTTATTAGCACGACTTTGCATTTCCAACTCATAATTGGTTTAAGAAGCGTTCGTAGGAATGACATGGGGGCTAGTCCATAAAGGGCAAGACCAATCCGTACATAATCGCAAGCATACACACTTTTCCGCCATAAAGCCGCGCTATTAGCAACATGAATGGGAAGGCCTTTGAAATGCTCCTTTAATTTTAATAGCTCAAGCCACTGCTTTTCCGTCGCTTCTATATCCGTATCTGCCTGGGAAAAATGAGTGCACACTGCACCGATACAGACAGAAGAAAGTTTTTTTATTTTTTCCATCTCTTTAACAAAATTTGAAGGGATAAACCCAAGTCTTCCCATCCCTGTATCTATTTTAAGATGGATAATTGCCTTTTTGCCTAAATGTTCTGCTGCTTGATTGAGCCATTTTGCCTCATTGAATGAAGAGACAACTACCCAGGCATTATTGGCGATCACAAGTGGAGCTTCAGGAGGCAAGATAGGACATAAGATTAATAAAGGATTTTGGATACCGGCATTTCTCAGTTCAATAACCTCATCGACGTTGTTGATTCCAAGAACTTCGATCCCAGATTGCACAAGTTCTCTGGATATAGGAACAAGGCCATGCCCATAGGCATCAGACTTAACAACAGCAATAATTTTTGTTTTTTTTGGAATCCTCTTTCTTGCCACGCGGATATTAAAGCGCAAAGCCTGCCCATCAATTTCTACCCAACTACGAGGCAGGGGGGCAGCCGAAAAAAAAGAATAGTAATTCTTATAGCTCATTTTATTATTAAACAGGGCCTCTTAAATAGATAGGTTCTGGGAAAGGGGTGTTATCAAATGGAGGACAATTTTCTGGAAGTAGAAAAAAGTCTTCGGCTCTTGGAAAAACTTGAGGCATGTTGTCATGTAGGGCTTCTGGACTAACTGCTAAATCTACCGTTTTGATTATTTCTGTTAGTTTTTTTTGCTCAATAAGATAAGGCCCTTTGACGAGTTTACCATAAGAAAAGAGAGAACAAAAAAGTTCGCCTCGCCTGGCATCAGAAAATATTCCTAAGGAAGGAATATGAGAAAATTGAAGGCCTATAGACCATATGCTTGGAATGGAAAGAATTGAGGCGTTTTTGGCTATGCTGATTCCTTGTGCGGCTGCAATGCCTACCCGGATAGAGGAAAAAGATCCTGGTCCTGTCCCAACAAAGATCTTTTCGATCTTCAAAGAGGCCAAATTTAATTTTTCCAGACAATCAAATAGGGAAGAAAAATGGCGTTTGCCTTTAAAATACGAGCGCCAGACAACATGGTGATTTTCTGCCAAAGCCACGCTGCCCATTTCTGAAGAGGTATCAATCGAAAGGATCATAAAGTTATAGGAAGGAATAGGGAGGTTCTAACATAACAAATGAGGGATCAACGAATGCGTTTAATTTTTCTTTCATTTTGGGCAATGATTGTAATTTCCCAATACTGGGTCCAAGAAGGTAATAGTTTTTCTATTTTTTGAGGCCATTCCACAAAACAAATAGCTTCTCCATACAAGATTTCTTCCAAATAATGAGATAAGCTAGGAGGCAGGTTTTCTACTCGGTACAAGTCAATATGAAAAATATCGAACTTTTCTCCTTTATAACAGTGGACTAAACTAAAAGTAGGACTCGTAACTTCGCCTTTAAAACCTAAAGCAAGAGCAGCGCCTTTGACAAGTTGGGTCTTACCCGATCCTAACTCGCCGATCAATGCAAACACTTCTCCCCCCTGGCAGGGTTTTACCAGTTCTTTGGCAAAATTAATAGTCTCCTCTGGACTTTTGGAAATGATCGAAGCCTCTGTATCCATCCTGAAATTCCATTTTTCCATTTTTGCTAAAAGTTCCAATTTTTTTTATAGGAACCTCAAAAGGCCAATTTTTTATAAGATTTATTTCTTTTTCTTTTGCGACAGAAAAAAGCAATTCGTAGTCTTCCCCATCGGTTAAGGCATTGTGAAGGCCATAATTTTTTCGCACTGGAATTGCCTCATAATCGATTTCAAAGCCAATATTGGAAGCTTTTGCCATTCTTGGTAAATCGGTGGCCAAACCATCACTTAGATCCATCATCGCCTTTGCCCATTGGCCTTTGGCAAGCCATTGGCCTTCTTTTATTCTGGGAATAAATAATAGATGGTGCCCAGAATCATAGCTGCCTCCAAGAACTCCTGTAACAAACAAAGCGTCTCCATCTTCTGCTCCTGATCTCAATATTGGCTTATAGCCATCGGTTTTTCCCCATACCGTCACTACAAGAAAAAGTTGGTTTGACTCAGTGGTTTCTCCTCCAATAAGATCCGTTCCGATAGCACGAGCCAAATCAGTCAATCCCTTATAAAGTTGCTTTATTTTTTCTACTTTCTCTGTTCTGTTAACTCCAAGGCATATGAGGGCATAGAGCGGTTCTCCGCCCATAGAGGCGATGTCAGAGAGAGCCCTTGCGAGCGCTTTTCGGCCAATCCATTCTGGAGGAGTTGATGGATCAAAGTGTACATTTTCTACGGTTGCATCCATTTTGAAAAGATAATAGAGCTCTTTTTTTTCTGTTTGGATTACTGCACAGTCTTCTGCTGTGGAAGCTATCACTTCTCTTTTGCTTTTTCCCCACCCTTCAACAAGAAGACTGATGAGCTGCTCTTCGCTGAGATCAGAAACAAGAGATTCCGATGTTAAAGAAAATGAGGTATTGGTTTTCTTACTTTGCACTATTGATCCCCAAAAGTAACAGGATTTTAGCTTTAATTTCTTAAAAATGTCATAATCGGGGTCTAAAGAGTCAATAGTTTCTTTAACCAAATTTTGCTAAAAGAAGAAGGCATGCTGTAAAACCATTGAACCAGAAATGAATGGCCATAGAGAGGATCAAACAACCACTGAATTCATAAACGGCTGCTAATATCATGCCAAAGATAAAAAGAGGGAGAAAAGTGATCCAATGAATGTGGAGTAAAGCAAAGATAAGGCCACTCAAGACTATGGCACTTCTTTTTGTAAGGTGACTTCTAAAAAATTGATAAAGAAATCCCCTGAAAAGAAGCTCTTCTCCAATAGGAGCCGCCACAAGAATTAAAGTTAAAAGAACGGCAATTTCACTGGGCTTTGAGGCATGTAAGAAAAGATCAACGGCGGGCTGTCTTGGAACGGGAAGATGGAGTGCTTTCCCAATATTCTCACTGAGTCCAGCAATCATTTGAAGGGGTAGGTAGGCAGAAAGACATATCCAAAAACTGAGGATGGCAATTTCCCATGGATTAAACTGAGAGAGCCCTAAGAAATCTGAAAGAGTATACCCATGAAAACGGACCAAAAGGACAATAAGAATAATAGAAAAAATGCTCAATCCAGCAGCGACACCAAGCAAGATGCCTGTGAGAAGAAAGAGACATACGGCAACAAGTTCCAACCAGCTAAAAGGAATTGGAAGAAATTCTCTAAAGGGAGCAAAATCGGTTTTTTTCCACCGGTAAAGAAAAATCCCCATTGCCAGATCCGCCAGAAGGGTAAGCAATAGGAAGCCAAGGATCAGTGGCTTATAATGAACAATGAGTCTTTGAGTTAGTTCATCCACGTTTTGTTATCCTACTCTTTGTTGCAAGCATTATGCCTAAAGCAAGCTAGGCAGTCTAGTTTCTTGAATTATCTATCCTTTTGAAAATTTCAACGTCAGATACACATGGAATGGTTCCTAGGAGCATTCCACGGTCTTTGTTAAAAACAAACTTTCAGCCTTTATTAATTCAAACCAAAAGCTTGAGGATAAAGATAGTATAGGTGTCCAGAAGATATTGGCCATTGCAACGGTCGGGGGCTCAGGTTGATATTTGGGATCATTTCCTTGGAAAAAAGGCGAAACAAATTAGAAAATTTAAAGGGAGGAACATAACGAATGAGCCGAGCGGATGGAACTTTAGAAAGCTCTTTGCATTTGTTAAAAGCATCTTCGAAATACCCAAGGCCATCGATCAGCCCATTTTTTAAAGCATCTTGCCCCATGAAAATTCGGCCATCGGCAAGGTTGTTCTTCAGCTTATTGATATCCATGTGTCTTTCTTTGGCTACTATGGACACAAACTTATTATAGGTTTCATCGATTAATCCTTGGATAAAAGCTTGTTCTTCTGGGGTCATTTCTCTTGTCGGATTTAATAGGTCTTTCATTTTCCCTGACTTAAATGTGAGGGCTTTTATTCCGACTTTTTCCATTAAATCTTTGACGAGGAAGGATTCCATAATGACTCCAATGCTGCCAGTGATCGTCAGATCATTAGCCATAAGATAGCTGCCACCCACCGCCGAGTAATAGCCCCCAGAAGCCGCCATGGACTCCATATAGATCACCACTGGTTTTACATTACGAGTTAATCGGATTTCATGATAAATGACATCGCTAGCGTTAACTTCTCCTCCAGGGGAATTAATGGCAACAATGATTCCTTTGACTTTTTTATCTTCTCGGGCTGCCTTCAGTTGCACTTTCATGTCTTCGACAGTGTTTTGAGTAAACGTTCCTCCTTCATCCTGACTAATCAGTCCCCGAAGATGGATTAGAGCAATTTTAACATCTTTCATGGCAAAATCACCGCCCACAAACTCTTCCTCTAGAGCGAGCGGAGCGGATGGTGCCTTTTTGGTTTGTAAAATGGATATAAAAATAAGATTCAAAAGCAGGCTAAAACATAAAATTAAAATTAAAAACACGCTAAAACAGCCACCTTTCTTATTCATAGTGCCAATCCTTCTCTGTGCTCAGAGTAAATCATTTCCTCCGTTCTGCAATATTAAAATAAATAAGTAGCTATTCATTGCCTTGCTGTGGGATTCTTGGAAATAAAGGAAAAGGAGCATTGATTGTTTTCCCTGCTAAATCCATGGAATAGAAAGCATCATACAATGGAAAGTTCTCTTTTCCAATATTTAAAAGCGAGAGTATTTTCTCACTGGTCTCCGGCATCACTGGATCAATGAGTAAAGCATATCTTTTAAGGCATGCGCAGCAGACAAAAAGAATGCAATCGAGCTGGTGGGATTCCTTGGGGTTTTTTGCTAGGGTCCAGGGAGCGGTCGTATCGATATACCTGTTGAGTTTTTTCATATGTTGCCAGACTTCCTGGAGAGCCATCGAAATATCGTATTTATCGAAATGCTGGCAATAGCTTTCTAATAGCATGCCATTGAGCAAGTTTTTTTCTCTTTCTCCCATGAGCTTTTCAGAACAGGAGGGAATGACACCAGATCTATATTTATGGATCATTGTTGTGATTCTTTGGACAAGATTACCCAAATCATTGCAGAGATCGCTTGCATATCGGCTAGCAATTTTTTCATCAGTAAAATCGGCATCCTGCCCTAGGCCCATTTCTCTTAATAGATAATATCTAAGAGCATCGGCTCCATATAGTTGTATATAGGGCAGAGGATCGATGTAATTGCCTAATGACTTGCTCATCTTTGCTCCGCGGTTCATCCACCAGCCATGGATTAAAAAGCGGTGAGGTTGTTCTAATTCCAGAGCCTGTAGCATGACTGGCCAATAGATAGTGTGTGCAGGAATCAAGATGTCCTTTCCGATAACGTGTAATTGAGCAGGCCACCAGTTATGGCTCTCGGTCCTGGCAAAAGAAACATAGTTTAATAAGGCATCAAACCAGACGTAGGTGACGTAGTTTTCATCAAAAGGCAACGGAATGCCCCAAGAAAGTCTACTGATCGGTCTGGATATGCACAAGTCCGAAAGGGGTTTTTCTAAAGCCCCTAAGAGCTCGTTGCGTTTAGATTTAGGAATGAGCCATTCTTCGTGAGTTTCTACATAGTCTTTTAGCCAATTTTCGAAAAGGGATAATTTGAAAAAATAATTTGGTTCTTTGGTTTTGATGACTTCTCCATAGATTTCAGGCCATTGACCATTGACTAAATCTTTTTCCGTAACGAATTGTTCTTGCCTTAAGCTATAGTAGCCTTCATGTTCTTTAAAATAGATAAGTCCTTTATTCGCTAGCTTTTGTAAGGCCTCTTGGACATACTGAATGTGGGAAGGATGAGTGGTGCGGGCGAAAGCATCATAGCTAATATGCAATTGATTCCAAAGCTGGACGAATTTTTCTGTTTGGATATCGCAAAAATGTTTAACGTTTAGTTTTTCTTTTTCAGCCGAGCGCTGAACTTTCTGGCCATGTTCGTCGACACCAGTAAGGAAAAAAACTGAATCTCCCTTCTTCCTATGATACCTAGCAATAGCATCAGCCATTATTTTTTCATAGGCATGACCTAAGTGAGGGGAGCCATTGACATAATCAATGGCAGTAGTAATAAAAAAAGGATTCGGCATATCTGACTCTAATAATAAAATACTTTGGTTTGCTTTGTATGTATTTTTTCCTCATGAATCTTTTTCTATGAATATTCTTGAGAAAAAAGAAAATATGTTAACTTTTATTTTGATCATTATCACTTTAGGCACATAGTTAAAAGAGGGAGAAGAAGGGAAATCCTCTGGAAAAGAAGAAAGTAATAGGATATGGGGAATTTAACAAGAAGAGATTTAGTCGTCAAGGTTGCGATGAAAACAGGTTTGCCACAACAAGAAGTGGCAAAGGTCTTTGAGGAGATCCTTGATGTTTTTATGGAAGTTTTCAAAAAAAGAGAGACGATTGAACTACGCAATTTTGGGGTTTTTGAAGTTACATTAAGAAAAGCTAGAATAGGACGCAATCCACGAAATCCCGAGCGGGACATTCTTATACCCCCAAGAGCGGTGGTTCGATTTAAACCAGGAAAAGAAGTTAAAGGCATTCTCAATGCGATTACAAAAGATCTTCTTAAAGAGGAAGAATTAAAGAAGAAGAAAAAGACATAATTTTGCCTTTTCTTTTTTTAAAAAAACTGAGTTATTGCCTCTAAGCTATTTTGTTTTATGCAGCCGCTCCCTGGATTTCGTGATTTTTATCCTCCCGACTTTGCTTTTAGACAATTGCTATTTTCTCGCTGGAGAGAAATATGCAGGCGTTTCAATTTTGTCGAGTATGATGGGCCAGTATTAGAGTCTTTAGAACTGTATCAAAAAAAGTCTGGAGAAGAGATACTCAATCAAATTTATCATTTTTTGGATAAAGGCAATCGGATTGTTGCATTAAGACCTGAAATGACGCCAACACTAGCCAGAATGATCGAGGCCCATTATAAGGAATATAAGAAGCCTATTAAATGGTTTTCTATTCCCCAACTTTTTCGTTACGAACGAGCTCAAAAGGGGAGGTTGAGAGAACATTTCCAGCTTAATTGCGATATTATTGGAGAAGCTGATCTAGAAGCAGATATTGAGCTGATGAATCTTGCAATAGACATTCTCCGTTCTTTTGGTTTAGGCAAGGAAGATTTTATTGTTCGGATTAGTGACCGGCAGTTTTGGTCTGAATTCCTAACCAAAAAAGGAGTTGCCATAGAAGAATGGTACCAGTTTTTCCAAGCTATAGATAAGATCGAAAGAGATCCAAAAGAAGAGATTGAGCGCCGTTTAGGAGGGTTAGCCAAAGAGGTGTTTGAGTTAATTGAAAAGCCATGCTATTGGGAAAGATTTGACGTTGTTTTAGAGGGGCTTCGTCATAGGAAGCTTGAAGAATATGCTCGGATAGATCTTAGAATTGTCCGAGGTTTGGCCTATTATACGGGAATCGTCTATGAAATTTTTGATAAAGCTGGAAAATTTAGAGCTATCGCAGGAGGAGGAAGATATGATGATCTGCTTAAGCTCTTTGGAGGAGAAGATATCCCTGCGGCAGGGTTTGGAATGGGGGATGTCGTTCTTGGCGAAATTCTTAAAGAAAAAAGGCTTTTAGAGCCTTCTTTCCCACGGCTTGATGTGTATGTTGTTTTTCCAGAAGGGAAAAAGAATGCTCTTGGGCTACTTTTGATCGAACAGTTACGGAGTAGTGGGTTTTCTGTTGAGTTTTCATTCCATCCCTTGAAAATGAAGAAGCAGCTGGCACAAGCCCAATCCCTCAATGCCCGATTTGCGCTTTTTGTGACCGAAAAAATCGCAGAAGGGTTCGTAGAACTAAAGAATATGGACGAAAGAAAGCAGTTTGTGATACCGGTAGAACAATTGGTTGGATTTCTAGAGAAAAAAGAGTAAAATGAGGGCCGGTAGTATTTTCTTTGTCTTTTCTTTTTTGGGAATGGACTATTTTAAAAGGATTTTCATCGCAACCGGATTGTTTTGAAAGAAATAGGCTCCCTAGAGCCCACAGTGGCGATGAAGCTTGCAGGCAGAGCTAAGACTTCCTGTTTGAGAGTCAACTACCCCGCCCTGAAGGGCGGAGCTTGTGAGTCAGGCTGGGTTGACCAGGGAAAGCGGTAGTCAGTCCGCTCCGTTTGCAACAGGTCGTTAAGACCCACTCCGGGATGCTTCCTCAGTCCCGGACACTGGAAGGTGGGAATCATGCAGGGCAAAGGTCCGAAGGTTCTCACCGACACCGCAAGGTGTAAGCCGGTTGCAGACATGCCTGAGGGGAGACGGGCAGAGATGCCCGCGTTACAACTGTCCGTAAGGACTTAGGATAGAAAATGGCGGTATTCGTTTTGGACAAAAGGAAGAAGGCTCTGATGCCGTGCTCGGAGAAGCGGGCGCGGATGCTACTGGAGCGCGGAGGTGCCCGCTTTGGCCGGATGGTGCCCTTTACCATCCCTCTGGTGGACTGCAGGGTGGAAGATTCCACCTTGCAGCCTCTGCGATTGAAGCTGGACTCTGGCAGTAAGGCTACTGGCATGGCGTTGGAAAAAGAGACAGTGGATGCAAGCACCAGCGAAATCGTCCGTGCCATCCCCTTGCACATGCTGCTGGAATGGCAGCATCGAGGAGAGGCTATCTGGGATGCGCTGGCCAGGCGGCGGGCGTTTCGACGGCGGTGGCGTGGGAACCTGCGCTATCGTCCGTCACGGTTCGATAACCGGAGCAAGCCAAAAGGCTGGCTTGCACCAAGTTTGCGGCATCGGGTGGATACAGTGCTGGGGTGGGTGACACGGATCGGTCGTCTTAGGCCGATTACCGCCTTATCGCAAAAACTGATGCGGTTCGACACCCAGGCCCTGGAGCATCCCGAAATCTCCGGAACGGAGCAACAGCAAGGCAGCTTGTTTGGCTACGAGGTGCGGGAGTATCTGCTGGAGAAGTGGGGTCGCAAGTGCGCCTATTGTGACGCCACTGGATTACCGCTGGAGATTGACCATATCCATCCCCGCTCAAAGGGCGGCAGCGACCGCCTGAGCAATCTCACGCTTGCCTCTCACTCCTGCAATCAGCGCAAGGGGAATCAGCCCCTGGAGCAATTCTTAGCAAAAGCGCCGGAACCTGCCCAAAAGATAATGGCCAAGGCAAAGTCTCCGCTGCGGGATGCCGCAGCGGTGAATAGCAGCGGGTGGGCATTGTTCCAGAGACTCAAGGCGAGGGGCCTGGAGGTCGAAGTCGTCAGTGGTGGCCGGACGAAGTGGAATCGGTATCGGCTCAGTATTCCCAAGACCCACTGCCTGGACGCGGCCTGTGTGTGGCATGTGGACGCTGTGGAGTGCTGGAAGCAGCCGGTATTACAGGTGCAGGGCAGGGAGCGCGGTAGTTATCAGCGCACACGCCTCACGAAGTACGGCTTCCCGCACGTATACCTGACCAGAAGCAAAAGCGCCTTCGGGTTTCAGACCGGCGAGCTGATAGGGGCCGTGGGCAGAACCGGGAAGAAAGTTGGCACCTACCTTGGCCGTGTGGCCATCCGTGCCAGTGGAAGTTTTGACCTCCAGACCGGTAACGGACTGGTGCAAGGGAAGGCAAGCACCGATTCTCTACCTTGGTCGGGCGTGAAGATGGATAGGGTATTCGTGGACCAAGATAGCATTGGACAAAGGAGACGGCGGGAACTGGGGCGGCTTACGTCGCCGAGCTATCCCCCCTGGCATGAATGCCGGGGTTTCCCGCGCAACTGGATGAATGGCTTTCTCTCTTGAATATTCTTCCAAAAAAAATAAATCATGACAAAAACGATTAACCTGATTCTCATCCTATTGTTAACGATCGTCATCATCCTTTTTCTATGGCAGGATATCGCTTCAAAAATCGAAATGAAATACGATGATCTCATTGCCGAATACGCTCATGAATATGGAGTAGATCCTCTGCTCATTAAAGCGATCATTTGGAAAGAAAGTCGTTTTCGCCCTCAAAAAATAGGGAAAAATGGGGAAAGAGGCTTAATGCAAATTAGAGAACCTGCACTCAAGGATTGGATACAGAAAGAAAAAACCCAACCTATTTCTATCGATGCCCTTTTGGATCCTAAGTTAAACATTCAAATAGGCAGCTGGTATTTAGGCCAGGCTCTGCAACGATGGCAGAAAACGGACAATCCTGCTGTTTTCGCTCTTGCTGAATATAATGCCGGAAGACGCAATGCGTTGCATTGGGTGGATCCTCAAAATCCAACAAGTTCTGCAGCTTTTTTACAAAAAATCGATTTTCCTTCCACCAAACGCTATATCTTAAAAATTCTCGAACGCTATAAAGAATATAAAAACGGATTTTTTTGGCTTTCTTGGAATGAGGTGCTTACATTTCTTGGAGGAGAAGATGGAAAGGAAAATCTTTCCAACAAAAAAACGCCACAGCAAGATTTAAAAAAAGATCTTCCTCTAGAAAAGCAGGGCCCTTAGCTCAGCGGATCAGAGCGGCTGACTACGGATCAGCAGGTCACAGGTTCAAATCCTGTAGGGCCCAAAAAAAAAGAAAGCTGTTTTCTACTCTAAAAAACCTTTTTTCCTTACAGGTAGCCCTCAGATAAACTACTACAACAAAGCTATTTTAGGGGTGGGCTTAGGGCTTGTGAGGATCTGGTGAGAAGCCTATCCTTTAGGGGATAGGAGAGTATCACAAAAATGGTTGATTTGATTCTTCCATTGAATATATAAAAAAAATACAGGATCCTATTCTATTTAATGGGTCGTGTTGCTTTTTAAGGATTTTCTTCTTAAGCGGGTGTAGTTCAATGGTAGAACGGCAGCCTTCCAAGCTGCACACGAGGGTTCGATTCCCTTCACCCGCTCCATTTTTTTAAGATTTCTTTTCTATTTTTTTCTATCAACTGCTTTGTCTACATGAGATATTTCTCGACTTCTTTATAAAGAAAACTATTTATATATGTTTTACTTAGAACAAATGATCTCTAACATTTTGGTTAAAAGATTTATTTTCCTCTTTTTTTTTTCTTTTACGCTCTTTGTGATCTGCCAACAACTTAGCCATGCAATGGAGAGCTCCAACGCTCCATTGTTCGAAAACAATGACAATGGGAGCAGTTCACAAGAACTAAATACTCAAGGAAGCTTCGAAAACGAATCCTTGACTGAACCCACTCCGGATGTATCTCCAATATTGACTGAAGAAGAAAAAAAGGCATTAAAGCAAAAGGAAAAAGAAGAGAAAAAAAGACTTAAAAAACTAGAAAAAGAAGAAAAGAAACGAAAAGAAGAAGAAGAAAAAAAGAAAAAAGAACAAGAAAAACTAGAAAAAAAACAGAATCACTCCTCTTCGGTTAATAATTCAGTAGATAAAAAGCCTGGATCCGAACGAGTTTATATCATCCATAGAATTTTGCCTGCGATCTGGTGGAACATTAATCCTTCTGAAAAAGTAACCAAACTTGAGATCAACCTCAGCGAACAAAAGCTCTACGTGTATCAAGGGGGCAGATTGGCTGCGATCTCTCCCATTTGTTCTGGAACCAAAGATCATCCCACTCCCCTTGGAAGATTTACAGTCATCAATAAAGAAATTCTTCATCGGTCAAACAGGTATGGCTGCTTTGTCGATTCAAAAGGAAAAATAATCTATGCTAATGCAACAGTGGGCATGACTCCCCCTGCTGGGCTTCATTATGAGCCGGCCGATATGCCCTTTTTCCTTAGGCTAACTGATGACGGCGTTGGTCTTCATGGGGGTTATCTGCCAGGTTATGCTGCTTCGCATGGCTGCGTAAGGCTTCCGAAAAGTTTTGCTCAAGATCTTTACCCTCTTGTTCCCTTAGGTACTCCCGTCGTCGTGAGAGATTAAAAGAAAGAACACAGTTCAATTAAAAAACATTTTAGCTTCTATTATTCACAAGCTCTTTCCTTATTTTTTCTAGGAAAAAGTAAGGATCAATTTTCTGAATCCTCTCATCAATGATTTCTTTTCCGATGGTAAAATGATAAAGAGATTGCCATTGTTTATCGTTTATTCCGAGAAGTCTATGACATTCATCATCGAAAAAACAGCCTATGCCAGTGCCTCTAAATCCACTGGCTTCTGCCTCAAGGTAAAGAAATTGGCCTAAGAGACCGCATTGCCAAAAAAGCTCCCGATAAACAGTTGGGCCAAGAAGTTGGAGGGATTTCTCAAATTCAACAATTATGCCAAGGGAAAAAAACCCATTAGAAGCTATCGATTGGTGACAATGAATGGTTTGAACAATCAAATCTGTGCGAAACGGCTTAAGAAAGAAAAAGGGAAGCGGGGCAAAGATGATTTCCCATAAAAAGTCTTGATCTAGCATTTGGGTAATTCTTGCTAGATCTGAAGAAATATTCAAAAGATATAATCCTCGAGGCAGTCCTTCAATCCGATTGACAAAAAAAAGTAAAGCCACGATAAAATTTTCTCTAAAAAGATCAAATGGAAACTTTCGATTGCTCAAAGTACTTTTTATTTTATGAAGAAGAAGACGAAAATGGTCCTTATCGAGCCAGGCTTTATTATCCATAGCTTGTGCACTCCTCCTTCTCCTAATAATTTCTCTTGCCGCAACCTTTCGATCAAAGGAAGGAATACTTTGTGAATCATTCTGAGATAGTTCCTTATCTAATTGTATTGCAATAGGAAAAGAAGAGGCTTGCTGGCAGGCTTCACTGATTGTTTCTATTACAGGCCAAGGAAAATGTTCCTTACTGAGTCTATTGGGAAGGCCAAAAAGCATCTGAGGAATAAGTTTTTCAAATTTTTCTTCTGTTAGGAAAAGTTGTGGCTTTTTCTTTTGTGGAGGACTGATTAACAAAAGTATTTCTGGATATTCTTTTTCCATGCCTCTTTGAGAAGCAATTCCTAAGATAGAGCCAAGCAGCTCCGTGCCTACTCCCTCAATAATATAGGTATTCCAGCCAAGCATTGCAGCAGCATAACTGATTGTTCCTAAAACATGGCCGATGTCCAACTGGCAATATCGATATGCTCTTTCTCCATATTTCCAGGATTCTCTCCAAAAAATAGAACTTATTCCAACAAGAAAAAATTGATTGGTTAGTCCCCATTCCCTAAGGAGATTTTTTCCTAGAATAGCCCTTTTTTCTAAACAATGGTAAAGGGCACAGTAATGATATAAAGCCGTTTGGGTTTCTTCATTCCCTATCGCATCGAGCAATAAATATACTTCGGTAGGATGGAGATTGCCGCTAGAAGGGTTTATTCGCAAACTCCAAGGCGTAAGCCCTGGAGCTGATTTCCAAGCAGAGATAGCTAAACTATCCAATAAAAAAAGACTGATCGACTCAATAGAAATGGGGTGTGGATCGATAGACTTATAGCCAAGGGAGTCGAAAGACGGAGAAGGAATTTCTTTTAGTATTGGCAGGAAAATTTTAAATGCCCCTTCATAAACACGGAACAGGAAAGGTTCATTCTCCCAGTCAAGGAACATCGGGGAGGGAGCATATGCCTGAAGCCGGTGCTTTGTTCTCTCATGATAGTCAAAAACAGCTAAATAGCGGTTTTCTAAACTCTTTTCCATCTTTTTAAAATAGCAGAAAAAAAAAAGGCTAGCGCCCAAAAGAAAAATCAATGAATAAATCGGAGAGATTTTTTTGGTGGATGCCTGTGGGTCCTTGATCGGAGTTCATCAACCGAGCTTTTGATATCTTTAAAAAGCAGATCTGCCATGTCTCTAGAAAAACCTTCTCGGATAACGATTCGCATGACCGCGGTATTTTGTGCATTTGGAGGCATAAAATAAGCAGGGATCTGCCATCCTTTTTCTCTAAGCCTGTATGAAAGGTCAAATACGGTAAAAGGCTCTTCGGTCTTTATCTCAAAGCAGATAACAGGGATGTCTTTGCCTCGACTGATCACATGAAATATTCCAAGGGAATCAATTTGATCAGCCAAATGGAGACTGATCGCCTGCATAGCTTTGAAAATATTCGTATACCCTTCTTTCCCTAATCTAAGAAAGTTATAATACTGGGCGATGACCTGGCTTCCAGGCCTTGAAAAATTCAAAGTAAATGTGGGAAGTTCACCCCCAAGATAATTGACTTTGAAAATGAGTTCTTCAGGTAAGGACGATTCACTTCTCCAAACAACCCATCCTATTCCAGGATAAACCAGCCCATATTTATGACCAGAAACATTTATGGATTCGACCAGAGGAAGTCGGAAATCCCATTGAAGCTCTGGATGAATGAATGGAGCAACAAACCCACCACTGGCTGCATCGATATGCAGGGGAATTTTAACACCATTGGTTATGGAGAAATCCTTTATAACCTCATGGATTTGTTCAATTGGTTCAAACTCTCCTGAATAAGTCGTTCCTAGAATGGCTACAACCCCTATCGTATTTTCATCTAAATAGGAAGCCACTTTCTCTGGATTTGTTGAGTAACTGCCTGGAACAACAGGAATCATGCGCGGCTCTACCTCGAAGTATCTGCAAAATTTTTCCCAAACCACCTGAACATTGGTTCCCATAACCAGATTAGGCACTTTGGAGGAATTCCCCGGTTTCTTTTGTCTTTTTTTCCAATTCCATTTCATGGCTAACCCAGCAAGCATTATGGCTTCAGAAGAGCCTATTGTTGAGGTCCCAATGGGCTTTTCATGCGCGGCACCATGAAAAAGTTTGGCAATCATCCGGACACATCTTTTCTCTATTTCAGCCGTTTTGGGATATTCATCCTTGTCTATTAAGTTTTTATCTAATGTTTCGGCTATGAGTTCTTTTGCCTCTTTTTCCATCCATGTCGTCACAAAGGTAGCTAAATTAAGTCGTGGATTACCTTCTAGCATTAATTCATCTCTTATAATTTGAGCGGCTACCTCTGGTGGCATGCCATTAGTGGGCAGTTGATACTTCGGAACGGGCTCGACCATATCCCGCCTTGCATAAGCTGGATAAATAATTTCTTCTAGTTTGTCGTGGTTATGATTATCGAATAGTGTATGCATGCCCTCTACCTTTTTAATTTCATCTTTTTGTTCTAAAGAGCCTTAGTGACAAAAAGACACAAGGCATTCTTTTGAATATATTAACACAGAAAAAAAATTAAAGCTTGTTGGATTCACTTATAAGTAAATCAAGAAGGCCATAGCGTAACCCGCGGATACTGGAGGTAATGGAGTTTGCTCCTAAAACAGATAAGGTTGAAAAAACAACAGCCATTCCAGGGATTATGATTTCAATCCGATTTTGTGGTAATCCAGGAACAGTGGCAAGTTTTGTTAAATCATAGCAAGAAAGCTCTTCTATCTTTTTTTGAATGGCATCTGTTTCCATTGTATAAAGATGTGTTTTCAAAAAATCTTCTTTTGGAGATTCTTGAAATATATTTGCCATGGCTGCAACCGTCCCGCCTGTTCCAATGATTTGCTGACAGTAATTTTTAAAATCCTTTAACTGTTCTTTTAACTGTTTTTCCAGACAAAGCAGCATTTGAGCCACTGCTTTTGTGCCAATAGGATAGGCTGTAATAAACCGGTCTTTGATTCGGATGGCCCCCAAAGGAAGGCTTAAAAACCGTTCTGGTTTTTTATCTTTACCACAAATCCATTCCGAGCTTCCCCCGCCCACATCAAGGACAGTTAGAAAATTATCCTTCCCCTGAAGGGAAGGATCAGAACAGACGCCTCTATAGATGGTTTTTGCTTCTTCTTCTCCACTTAACAAAAGAATTTTATGACCAAGCACCTCTTCGGCTGCTTTTAAAAATTTTTTCCTATTTTTACTATCTCGTACGGCACTGGTTGCTGCGGCTATGCGACTACCTACTTTTAATTTATCAGCCTGCATCCGAAGCTGTCGCAAGATATCCAGGGTTCTATAAATAGCATCCTGAGAAAGTTCTCCTGTGAAAAAGAGCTTATCAGCAAGTCTTGTCGTATAACTCAGATGCAAAAGAAAATCGATAGTTTTTTCGTCTTTCTTCCTTGCTGTTAGAAATTTTATTGTATTGCTTCCAATATCATAAACGGCAAAATAATTCCGGTTTTCTGAAGGCTCACAAAAAGAATTTGATCCTGAATTGTTTTCAATAGAAGAATTTTGCTCAGAAAAGATCATGCAAGTTAGTCATTATTTGATTTGTCTTTCTAATGAAAGAACAAAGGTAGAGACTTTTAACTCCTTGCTCTCTTTTTCAAGCTGTTCAGAAAGATAGCCGATTAAGGAATCTATTTTCTTTAAATCTTTTCTTCTGCCTTTTTCAGCTCTGATTTGAACCCTTTCAAGAGTTTTCAGTAGCTGGCTTAATAGCTTCATTTTCTTTCGGGTATCCGGCGCATGCTTATTGATGAGAGAGATTTCTAAGGATAAATCCTCTATTTCTCTATGAAGCCTAGAAAGATAAGCAGCCACCAGCTGGTCAAGCTGGATAGAGAGCTCCGAAATTCTTGCCTGTATTTTTTCCTCTAGAGCAGAAGAAAGCAAAGCTGGCGAAAGCTCTTTCATCTAGGATTTCCTTATTTCAAAATGTAACTTTCCATCTTTGAAGTCAACGAAAACATGATCATGTTCGACAATCTCCCCTGCAATAATTTTTCTAGAAAGGGGAGTTTCGATCTCTTTTTGAAGGATTCTTCGAAGAGGCCTTGCTCCATAAATGGGACTATAGCCTTCATGTGCTAGATGTTCCTTTGCGCTCTCACTTAGTTCCAATTCAATATATTTTTCATGAAGCCTGTTTTTAATGAGTACCAGCTGTAAATCGACAATTTGTTTGATTTCGTTTAAACTCAAAGGCTTAAAAATAACAACTTCGTCAATTCGATTCAAAAATTCAGGTCGAAAAACAGCTCGTAATTCCTCCATGATTTTTGTTCTCACATCCTCCCTTATAGTTCCCCCCATTAAGGCCGCCTCTGTCAGATACACACTACCAATGTTAGAAGTCATTATAATAATGGTGTTTTTAAAATCGACCGTTCTACCATGGCCATCGGTTAGCCGACCATCCTCCAAAATCTGTAAGAAAAGATTGAAAACCTCCGGATGCGCTTTCTCTATTTCATCAAGCAAAAGTACCGAATAGGGTTTTCTGCGAACAGCTTCAGTTAGTTGTCCGCCTTCCTCAAATCCGACATAACCAGGGGGAGCTCCAATGAGGCGCGCTACCGTATGCTTTTCCATATATTCACTCATATCCAGTCGGATCATGTTTTCTTCACTATCGAAAAGAGCTTCTGCAAGAGAACGCGCCAATTCTGTCTTTCCTACTCCTGTGGGTCCCAAAAATATAAAAGAACCAATAGGTCGCTTCGGATCTTTCAGGCCTGAACGGGCTCTAAGAATAGCATCCACTACGGCATTGACTGCTTCATCTTGTCCAACAACCCTCTTGTGAAGGATCTGATCCAGTTTGAGCAGCTTTTCTTTTTCTCCTTCTAAAAGACGAGCTACCGGAATCCCTGTCCAGCGAGAAACAATTTCAGCAATCAAATCTGGGGTCACCTCTTCTTGGATCATCCGATGTTTGGAGCCGTTGCCTTCGGATATTTTTGATTCAAGCTCTTGGATCTGTTTAGTAAGGGTCGGTATTTTCCCATAACGCAATTCGGCCACTTTATTCAAATCATATTCTCTTTGAGCTTTTTCAATTTCCTGTTCAGCCTTTTGTAACTCTTCTCTAAGACGCTGAAGCTCCATAATCGATCCTTTTTCTGCTTCCCAGTTGGCCCTCATTCGATCTCTTTCAGACTTTAATTCTGCTAGCTCCTTTTCTAGTTCTTCCAACCTTTTCTGAGAAGCTTCGTCCTTTTCTTTTCTTAAGGCCTCCCTTTCTATTTCTAATTGCAGAACTTTTCTTTCCAAAGATTCTAGTTCTTCGGGCATGCTTTCTATTTCTGTCTTTAGTTTGGCAGCCGCTTCATCAACAAGATCAATAGCCTTATCTGGCAGAAAACGATCCGAAATATAGCGATGAGACAACACAGCCGCAGCAACAAGAGCAGCATCTTGGATTCTCACTCCATGATGGACTTCGTAGCGGTTTTTCAAACCCCGAAGAATGGAGATTGTATCCTCAACCGTGGGTTCTTCTACCAATACGGGCTGAAATCTTCTTTCAAGAGCTGCATCTTTTTCTATATATTTTCGATACTCGTCCAGAGTGGTTGCTCCAATACAATGAAGCTCCCCCCTTGCCAGCATTGGCTTGAGCATGTTACCTGCATCAATAGCTCCTTCAGCTTTGCCCGCCCCAACTACAGTATGAATTTCATCAATGAAAAGAATAATTTGTCCTTGCGCAGAACTAATCTCTTTGAGTACAGCTTTTAGCCTTTCTTCAAACTCTCCACGATATTTGGCTCCTGCAATCAATGCTCCCATATCAAGAGCAACGATCCGTCGATTCTTGAGGCTTTCTGGCACATCCCCCTTCACGATCCTTTGAGCTATCCCTTCCACTATTGCTGTTTTCCCTACTCCAGGTTCACCAATCAAGACAGGATTGTTTTTCGTTCGACGGCACAAAACCTGAATAGTTCTCCGGATTTCAGCATCCCTTCCAATCACCGGATCGAGTTTTCCAACTTCGGCAAGTTTGGTCAAATCCCTGCCATATTTTTCCAAAGCTTCATAGGTAACCTCTGGATTAGGTGAAGTCACTCTTTGGGAGCCTCGCACCTCAGTAAGAACCCGCAAGAGAGTCTCTCTATCTAAGCCGTGGGATTTAAAGAGCCTAGCCACGACTGTTTTAGAAGATTCCTCGAGCATGGCCAACAGTAGATGCTCGACGCTGACATATTCATCTTTGAGCCTTTTAGCCTCTTCTCTAGCTTTAACTAAAAGCTCACTGAAACGTTGGCTAATATAACTACCAGTGGTCGCAGCTGTCCCAGTAATACGAGGAAACTTTTCTAGTTCGTTTTCTAGCTCTTCTCGAAGTAACTTTAAAGGCACCCCGCATCTTTCGAGAATCCTCGGAACAAGGCCTCCTTCTTGGGTAATTAGGGCTTCTAGTAAATGTTCAACATCTACAACTTGATGACCATACTTTGTCGCAATTGCCTGAGATTCTGCAATCGCTTCCTGTGCTTTTTCTGTAAATCGGTTCATTAGTTTTCTTTTAGTCCATTATATGTTTTTCGGAAATAAACTATTCATGCAGAAATATTTCTTTTAAAGAGGGCTTCAAAGCCTAGCCATAACCATCCAAAGATAAAACATCCCCCTCCAATTGGAGTAAACTTCGCCCAATAGAATGACTTCGATAGAACTAAAATATAAAGTGAGCCACTAAAAAAAACAATCCCCAGAAAAAATAAAAAGAAAGGAATCCAAAAGCCTTTTCTTTGATTTCCAATAAATAAGAGAGCTAAGACATGGATAAAATGATATTGGAGGGCTGTTTTCCACATTTCTATGAAATGGGATTCCTGGGCAGCAAGCTTAAGTCCATGAGCACCATAGGCCCCCATAATAACAGCTAAACTACCTAGAAAAGCAGGAAGTGCCATTTTAATATTGTTCATCGCTCAATCCGGACTGCTTGATTCTAACTAAGAAAGAAAAGAAAAGAAAAGAGATTTTTTTGCCTCATACAAGGCTAAGATGCTTACTGAAGGTTAGATTGATTATGGACACCATTATTTGAAGTAGCATCATAGAGCTGGACAGCTTCCTGGGCAGCCTTTTGGAGGAGATTCATTCCTTTTGATCAAATAGATGAGGAAACAACGATGGACTTTCTGATTCCTCTTTTAGTTTTTTGGGAACCGTTTTCTTTTTTTTATCTGATTCCATCAAGGAGAGGATTTTTTTTGCTTTCTCTATCACTCTTTCTGGGATTCCAGCAAGCTTCGCAACTTGAATCCCATAGCTTTTATTCATACTCCCTTGGACAACTTTTCTTAAGAAAACTACATTCCCAGTTGTTTCCACCACAGCCATTGAATAGTTTTTAATTTCTGGATAGAAATCAGCTAACTTGGCTAACTCGTGATAATGGGTAGCAAAAAGAGTTAGAGATTTATTGGTCTTATACAAATCTTCCACTATAGCCCATGCTAGAGATAATCCATCGAAGGTACTTGTTCCCCTTCCCACTTCATCAAGGATCACCAAACTTCTCTCTGTGGCATTATGAAGAATGTTCGCTGTTTCGTTCATTTCCACTAGAAAGGTGCTCTGACCCATGGACAAATCATCGCTAGAGCCTATACGGGTAAAAATTCTGTCTAAAAGCCCAATTTTGGCTCGTTTGGCAGGAACAAAAGAACCAGTATGGGCTAAAAGACAAATGAGAGCTACCTGTCTAATATAGGTACTTTTCCCAGCCATGTTGGGCCCAGTGAGTATCAAAATTCTACTGTCCGATCCAAGAAATGTTGAATTAGGAACGAAATCTTCTTTAGGAAGACATTGTTCGACAATGGGATGTCTCCCCTCCTCGATCTCTATTACAGGTTCGTCTACCATCGATGGCCTACAGTATCTTTTTTCTTGAGCTAAGGAAGCAAGGGAAGAAAAAACATCAAGCTTGTTGATCACATCGACCGTTTTTTGGAGAACAGGGATTCTAAGGCTAATTTTTTCTCTTAATTTAGAAAACAGTTCTTGTTCTAATTCATTAGCCCGATTTTTTGATCCCAGAATCTTCTGTTCAATTTCCTTCAGTTCTCTAGTAATAAAACGTTCCACATTGGCTAGCGTCTGCCGCCTTTCATAATAGGAGGGAACAGCTTTCGCTTGCGCATGGCTTATCTCTATCAAATAGCCAAAGACTTGATTATATTTGATTTTTAGAGTTTTAATACCAGTTTTTTCTCTTTCCTGCTGCTCAAAATCAATCAACAACTTCTGTCCCTGTTCGGACACTTCCCGAAGCTCATCCAGTTGCTCGCAATATCCTTTTTTGATTATCCCTCCTTCTTTTATGGAAAAAGGAGGATTTTCTTCAAGCGCCTTGTCAAGCTCTGCAACAACATCTTTTTCAATGGAAATGTCATGGGCCATGGCCCTTAACTTTTCATCTTGGATACTCAAGAGCAATTCAGTTATGAGGGGAAGTCTTTGCAACGACTCTTTGAGACTTAACAGTTCCCTTGGATTCACATAGCCTTGAGAAACTTTGGAAAGAAGTCTTTCCAGATCCCCAAATTTTTTAAGAATCTCACGCAGCTGCTCCCTTTTTTGTGGATGGTTGACCCAAAGGGCTATGGCTTGTTGTCTTTCTTGAATGACTGGGAGGCATCTTGAAGGCTCAGAAAGCCACCTTCGAAGAAGCCTGCCTCCGCCAGCAGTCAATGTCTTGTCTATGGCATTGAAAAGGCTTTTCCCGGATTTGGAATTGGCTTGGATGACCTCCAAAGTCTTTTGAGCAATGGAGTCGAGACAAAGAACCTCATTATTTGAGAGCTGAAGGATTGTAACAATATGAGAAATGCTTTGATGAAGCACCTCACTGAAATAGCGAAGTAAAGCTCCTGCAGCACAAATCGCAGCAGCCATATTGCTAAGCCCATAGCCATCTAAAGAGGAAACCTTAAAATGGGCCATTAAAAAATTTTTCGCTTCTTCTAAATCGAAAGCCCAGGGAAAATATCGGTGCACATAACATTCTTGGCTAATCCCTTCGATGAGCTCTTTGCCATGCTCGTTGTGTCGTATAAATGAAAATTCGGCTCCCTCAGCCAGGATAATTTCTCTAGGGCCGTAGCGGTTTATTAGCTCCATAATCTCTTTTTCGTTATCCAGCTGTCCCGAAAGGAAAAGAGCTGTTGTAATATCCATTAAAGCTATGCCAAATTTCTTTTTCCAATGGTACAGACTCATGCAAAACTGGTGTTCTTTAGGATCAAGGTTCGAACTATAGCCGTTACTGCCAGGGGATAGGATTCTGACGATTTCTCTTTTGACAAGTTGTCCAGGCTTGGGTTGTTCCATCTGATCACATAAAGCCACTCTTTTGCCCGCCTTGACTAGTTTAGAAACATAGCCTTCGATATTTTCCACAGGCACCCCACACATCGGCACCCCCTGCCGCTGTGTCAATACAAGATTAAGGATCCTGGCTCCTTCCTTAGCATCATCTAAGAACAGTTCAAAAAAATCTCCTAAACGAAAGAGAAGAAGCACATCGGGCGGCAGTTTTTGCTTGATTTCCCAGTACTGCCGCATCATGGGAGTCAAATTTTCCTTTTCTTTCATCTTCTCCATTTACTATTTTGGCGAAAGATTTTTAAAATATGTTGTTATTTTAATGTCACGATGCAGATTTATCTTCAACTTTTAGAAAAAGTATTAAAATTTGGAGTCCTTAAAAAAGATAGAACAGGGGTAGGAACCTATTCTATTTTTGGAGATCAAATCCGTTTTGATCTTACTAAGGGATTCCCTCTCCTTACAACCAAAAAACTTCATTGGAAATCGATCGTCTACGAGCTCCTTTGGTTTTTAAGGGGAGAGACTAACCTTTCTTTCCTTCATCAACATGGGGTCACTATTTGGGATGAATGGGCAGATAAAAACGGCAATCTTGGAAGAATCTACGGTGCCCAATGGAGAAGTTGGCGCGGCGCCAATGGAAAAACTGTCGATCAGATAGGATGGCTTATTGAACAAATCCAGAAAGATCCTAATAGCCGGCGGTTAATTGTTAGTGCTTGGAACCCTTCCGAATTAGATGAAATGGCTCTCCCTCCTTGTCATGTTCTCTTTCAGTTTTATGTCAATGCCCCCTATCTTTCCTGTCACCTTTACCAAAGGAGCGCAGATGTTTTTCTAGGGGTACCCTTTAACATTGCTTCCTATTCTCTCCTTACACACCTCATAGCTCATGTCTGCGGTTTGATCCCTAAAGAGTTTATTCAGAGCTTTGGAGATCTCCATCTTTACACAACCCATGTCTCTCAGGCAAAATTACAGCTACAAAGATCCCCTAGGCCTTTACCAACTCTACGAATAAACCCACATCTCAAGTCCATCGATGCTGTTTGCTTTGAGGATATCGAGCTTTTGAACTATGATCCATATCCTCCAATAAAAGCAGCCGTTGCCATCTAGTATCCTGTGCCCACTCTCTAAAGTAAATAGGTTTCTAACCATCTCTCATCTGGTCAGAAAAAAACCTTTTGATGCGGTAGTTGACCGTTCCGTCAGACTTACTCGCTTCTGCTCACAGAGGAACAAAGCTAACTTCCTGCTTCACAGAGGACAGTTTTACCATCGTCATGCGACAGCGACCAGAGCTTTCCTCTCCACCGGCTTCACATTTGTCGGAACTCGCCATAGGGCCGTTTAGGACGTCCAAACCATGCGCTAGGATATTCCTGGCCGCATTCACCTCCCGGTCGTGGATGCTTCCACACTCCGGGCACACCCACTGGCGAATGACCAGCGGCAGTGTTTTCTGGACCGTCCCCCATGCCGAAAAGCTCTTGCTGGACGGAAACCGATCAGCGCCAAGCAC
>Ga0080003_1000265_pt1 | contig 36820 bp, 34 predicted proteins | sample JossMetagenome_FD_69206 | JGI IMG/M metagenome (GOLD analysis project Ga0080003, IMG submission 69206) | Hot spring microbial communities from Joseph's Coat, Yellowstone National Park, USA - JC2_E (SPADES assembly) (version 2) | ecosystem: Environmental > Aquatic > Thermal springs > Hot (42-90C)...
CTAGGATATTTCTTAAAGCTAATCAAGTATACTAACTCTCTTTTAAAAGTGAAATGAATGAACAGCACGTAGCATGTGGCTCATGGCAGGTGGGGCGTATAAAAAACAGTGAATAGTTAGAAGTAAGCGGTAAATGGCAAATACTTATTTACTGTCACGAAAGGCGAATGCCGGAGCCAACGATATTTCATATTTAAAGTTGATCAAGTATACCTCTCACTGTTCTGTTTTTCCTGCACCATCTGCCATATGCTGCTTTTTGATCTCTAATCCTTTTTTGTTACTGTACCTCATATCGCTTCCAATACATCCTTGTCAAGGCCTTCAAGTGTTTTTAAGAACTCTATTCTTTCCAATCTCAGATTTTTCATCTTTTCTTTGTACTCATCCCGTGAATAAAAGTTTTTAATATCAAAACGCTTTATATCTACACCTTTTACTTCTTTTGGTACTTCAAATCCGACATCAGGATCGTACTCAAATTTTATTTCGTCTCTGAGAGATTTTTCCACAAACATGAAGGTATCCTGTGGCTTTATCTTAAGTCCATTCCATCCTCCGATATATCCTGTGTTGACTATGAAGGCTTTGAATGTTTTTCCTTGAAGTGCCCTTTTGAACGTGTTTACCTCTTTTGCAGGATCGTTTATTATAAATGGATTAAATCCGACGGTTCTAACCGGTTGGCCTGCTCTTTGAGGATCATCGGCACTTGTTATCGTCGATTCTCCAAGCGCAAAAATAGCGGCTGCCTTTTCAACGCTGTCAATTTTGAGAATTGGAGGAAGATCATCACGGCGGGTGTTAAAAAATAACACGTCAACCTTTCCCATTCTGTAAGATTTGGAATTATATGGAATCTTGTCTCTTTCAACTATCGCACGTCCATTCGTGCTTATGCTGAAGTTATCGAAATCTATCTCTCCTCTTTCGTTGACATAAACATTTTCAAGGATAGATCCTACATTCTTGGCAGCGTTCAGCAAAAGCGGTTGAGAGGTTATACCTTCAGTTTTGACGTAGAAATTTTTTTCAGACCCCCATGCAAAAAGATTTTGATCTATGAAATTTATATCGTCTTGAATTATCTCTATTGACTCAGGTGCTTTTAAGTCGTGAGTAGCGCAGACAAGCGTCGTTTTGCCCGTTCCACTTAATCCGAAGATCAAAACGCCGATATGCTTCATCTGAGAATCAATTTTAAGATTGTAAGCCTTGCTTCCTGCGTGCAAGCCAAGAGCATCGTGCTTTTCTCGTGCAACATACATGGCAAGTCTCAATGCGGCCATCTTTGTTTCTCCGTAATAATCGCTTCCCAGAATCAATTCAAGACCTTCTTTTGGAAAAACAAGAATCTTCCTCTCGGGATATTCAGGAATTGTTATAACGTCTACCTGTTCTATTTCTTCTCCATTGACCTCAAAAAGATTTTTCTTGAACATATAGGCAAGTTGCGGATATCTGGCACTTACGAATAGCCTTGATCGAAACGTCAGTTCAGATCCTTCACCTATTCGCGTGTCTACTTTGATCATATCGTTGTTCATTATGAAATTCTGGACGTCCTTGAGATATTTTTGCGCCTCCGGATCGTCTATTTCGTAATTCTTTGTGAATTTTGCACTTCTTGATTTAACCTTGGGATAAAAGAGTGGCAAACCTGAATTGTTTGAAACAGAATACTCTTTGGACATCTCCCACAACTCGCACAAACTCGGATCAAACCTGTCATTTGCCTTCATCGGTATTTCCATATATCTGTCTATTACCGATTTAGTGATTTTCGTCATCGTCATTGCCTCCTTAGAGTTCTATTTATTCTAAACCTAATTCAAAAGCCGAATTTTATTTACCATCGCGCAACGCATGGTACCTTCGAGATGGCCGACGCTGCGCAGCGAGGACCAGATATTGAGAAGACGCCTGCCAGAGCAAAGATTCGAAATCTAAATTAGGTTTAGTATAAATATATTATACTAAATATCTTTTAAAAGTGAAATGAATGAACAGCACGTAGCACGTGGCTCATGGCAGGTGGCGCATAGAAAACGCAGTGAATAGTGAAAAGTAAGTGGTAAATGACAAATACTTATTTGCTGTCACGAAAGGCGAATGCCGGAGCCAACGATATTTCATATTCAAAGTTGATCAAGTATATACCAGTCAAGGGCTAAATTTCACATCTTTCAGGCAAAAAGATCCAATGCTATACTAAATCTCTTTTAAAAGTGAAATGCACATTTGAGTTTGGCTCCGGCATGTGCTATATGCTTTTTTCACTAATGGTGATCACTTTTTGCACACTATATGCCATGTACCATACGCTCCAGCATTCCCTATGCACTGTTCTTTAATATTTCTTTCACAATTTTTATGTCTTCTTCGTGTTCTTGATCACCCCCCGGCGTTTCGAGGATCATTGGAATTGTTCTGAAAAATGCTTCCGAAAAGAACGTTTCAAACCCTTTTACGCCTATAAAGCCTTTTCCGATTCTTTCATGTCTGTCTTTATGCACGCCAAGTGGATACATTGAATCGTTCAGATGGCACATGACAAGGCGATCTCTGCCAATTGTCTGGTCAATTTCGTCCATGAGTTTTTTCATTCCATCCTTTGATGTTATATCGTATCCGGCGTCAAAACCATGGCATGTATCGTATGTGAAATATAGATTATACCCACTTAGATCGGCAATTTTTTTGAGTTGGCGAAAGTTGTGTCCGATATTTCCTCCCTTTGGAGAAACTATTTCGAGCAGCAACACAACGTCTTTTGGGCTATCTTCCATGATAGTCGCTATTGAATGACCAATTCTTTGAATTGCGCTTTCTTCAGATTCTCCAAGACCACTGCCGGGATGGACGTTGAGGTATTTGATCTTGAGCAAACTCGCAAGCTCAAGTTCTTTTTTCATTAGTTCTATGGATTTTTCAAGCACTTCAGGGTTAGGACTCGCAAGGTTTATAAGATAACTCGCGTGAATCATCACTTTGTCGCCTTTTATGTTTTGTCTTTTCATCCCCGCTATGAAGGCATCGCGTTCGGAGTCATTCGACTTTACGTTTACGTTCCACATCCTCGGACTGTGAGAGAAGATCTGAAAGGTGTTCCCGCCTATTTTAACTGTTCTGTCGGGTATCGTCGAAAGCGGACTTGTCATATGAGCACCTATGTACATTCAAATCACATCTTCCATTTCAAATTCAACTTTCAGAGTTTTGCCATCGAAATGTGATTCTACTTTCTTACCGTTGATGGTAACTTCTATGATTTGTCTTGGGGCATTCAAAAAGTTCATCTGTATTTTTTTATATTTTCCCGAGTATCCATGATTTAAGGCCTTTATTCCGATTGTGTATCCTCGGCTCAATGCGCCGACGGCAAACTCGTAAAGGTTGTACTTTCCAAATTTATAATCCAAAGTGTCGCCGTCATCTTCGTAAAGATATCCAACCGCTTCCTGACCGTAAATGTCTACGTAAAGGTTCATATTTTCTTTCTCAAGAATGTAATTCGTAGGATCGGTTTTAAAGATCATGGAATTTTCTTTTACGAAGATTGGAATTTCGTCAAGCGGAGCATCGATCTTGTAAACGTGATCTTCTTCGTAAATGTTGCCATTTCTAATGTCGATCCACCTTCCCTTCGGAATGTAGACCGTTCTCCACGTTGTATTCGGCCTTGTTATAGGTGCGACAAGAATTGAGTCTCCGAAAAGAAATTCATCGTTTATCGAATAAAGATTTTCGTTGTCCTGATCGAGAAACAAAAGCGGACGCATAACGGGTATCCCGTCTTTGTGAGAAAAATAAAATGCCGTGTATATGTACGGAAAAAGTGCATACCTTAATTTTATATATTTTCTGATCGTGTCTTCGATCTTTTTCCCGAAAGACCAAGGCTCCTGACGTGATGTGCCAATGGCGCTGTGATTTCTGAAAAACGGAAAAAAAGCCCCCATTTCGGTCCATCTGGCAAGCAATTCTCCGTCAGCATCTCCTCCAAAACCACCTACATCAGTGCCTGTAAAAGCAACTCCACTCATTCCAAGCCCCATAGAAATCGGCATTTCAATTTCGAGATGTTCCCACCAACTTGAATTGTCTCCTGTCCATACGGCAGCGTACTTTTGAATTCCCGCAAATCCTGCCCTTGTCAAAATGAAAGGCCTCTTGTTTGGTTTGTACATCTCAAAAGCCCGTTTTGTCGCCATCGCTTCGAGGTAGGCGTAAATATTTCTCACTTTGAAATGCGGCCAAACTTTACCCTTGTCATCTTTGTGAACTATTTCGTCTCCAAAATCTTCCTGCATAAAGAATTCTTTCGCCTGGCCGAGGATTTGAAAATCGATCTCCCCTTTTTGCATCAATTCAAAAATTTTGGATGTTTTTGAATCAGTCCAAACTATCGATGGCTCGTTCATATCGTTCCATACGCCGTCGACACCGTTTTCAAATAAAGATTTATGTGATTTTGCCCACCATTCTCTTACGTCCGATCTCAGAAAATCTGGGAAATTGCATCTGCCTGGCCAGACATAACCCGTGAAATCTCTTCCGTTTCGATCTTTGACAAAAGCATCCAGTGATTTTCCTGATTTGTAAATTTCGTAATTTTCATCTATTTTCACACCAGGATCGATTATGGTGACGATCTTAAATCCCAATTTTTTCATCTCTTGAGAGAAACTTTTCGGTGCTTTGAAATTTTCTCCCCATGTAAAGACCCTGTATCCATCCATGTAATCTATGTCAAGATATATAACATCACACGGAATATCGTCCGATCTTAATTTTTTGGCGATCTCCAACGCTTCCGAAGCGGTGGAATAACTCCATCTTGACTGCTGATAGCCAAGCGACCATGCGGGAGGCATTTCCATTTTCCCCACAAGTTGCGTGAATTTGCTGATAACATCCTGCACTTTGGGACCGTAAATGAAGTAAAGTTCAATGCCATCGTCTTTAGCCGATACATCGAAATCATTTTCCATTCTGAAAAAAGTGTAAGATGTGGAATTTGCGAATATTCCCATTGCCGGTTTTTTAGGAGAAACGGCGATGAAAAACGGAATAGATATGTACATCGGATCAAGATCCGGCGTATGGAGGGGGTTATCCATGTTTTGCATTTTAAAGTGCTTACCACGTTTATCAAGGTAGCCCATTTTTTCTCCGAAACCAAAGAAATGCGCATTTTCATATGAAAATGTCACGGAGAAAATGTCGCCATCGACTTTTGAGCCTTTTTCGAATATGATAGGTTTACCCGCATCGATCACTTGCAATTTTCCATTTATCTCTTCGCATTTTAAGGTGGAATATGTTTCTTCATATGGCAAAGTTACATCTACAGGATTCGTCGGATTGCCGTAAACGATCTTAAAAATTGAACCGTTAATTTTCTCAATCGTAGGCATTTAAACCCTCCTTTATTTGTAAAATTCAGAAACAGGTTGAAATTGATTTTTCATTCTCAACAATTCGGATGATCCTTTTTTGGACACAAGGAAATAAGTGTCGGAAGCATCGTTGCTGGCTACAACGCAGGAACGATCAAGTGAGATGGTATATGTCGTTTTGACCGTTGGCGTGCCCGAAAGGAAAAAAACGTAATCGGAAAGTCCAGGTCTCATATCCGCCTGAAGTAAAAGTTGGCCGCCCTTAGTCACGTTTATCCATACGCCTTTTTTTCCCGTTATGTAAATGCTGAAATAATCTGAATTTGGATTTACAGAAGAAAAGGTCAGGATTTTTTCGAGATCGATGTTGCCGTTTGAAAGAAAGTTATACGAATTTATGTATTCATCGACGACTCCACCGGGAGATATACTTTGTTTCAAAGCAGAAATATCCGAATCGATTTCATTCAACCTTCCGCTTATCGATTCCATCGTTTTGCTTAAATTAGAGATTTCCGCCGAATTTGATCTGACAAGCGCAAAATCGAGTATGCTCATAAAAGTTGCGAAAATGGCAGCGACGATAACCAATATGACGACTATTTTGTAGATAAGCGGGGTATTTTCTTCATCGTTCAAAAGATCACATCCATTTCATGATGTCACTTTTGCCTTAAAATGCTTATCAAGTCCATCTTGTTTTCTTTCTTGTTGATAAGCCTTTTTATGTTTTCATGATGTCTGTAAACGCTTAAAAGAAAAAGAAAAACCAAAGTAATTCCAAAATATTCCTGTCTTAGCACAAAAGCCAATATCGATGCAACGCCGAGACCTATCATTGAAGCCAGAGAGACGTATTTCGTCGTAAGTGTAAAAAAGATCCAAACTCCAAGAAATCCAATCGCAATTAAAGGATTCACGGCAAAGACAAAGCCTACAGTTGAAGCAACTCCCTTTCCTCCTTTAAACTTCATGTAAATTGGGTAATCATGACCTATGACCGCAAATGTGCCGGCAAGCAATATCCAGATAAGATCAAATCCCAAAAGTCTTGCGATCAAAACAACGATAAAAGATTTAAAAATGTCAAGGAACATTGAAACAAACCCGATCACAGGTCCGCCTGCCCTTAAGGCATTTGTACCGCCGACATTTCCACTTCCGACTTTCCTTACATCTACTCCTTTTATGTAAGGTAAGATGTAACTGAAAGGTATACTTCCGACGAAATAAGAAACTATCACCCAGATTATTTCAAAAATCATGATTCTCTTCTCGCCCTTACGATTATTTTCAAAGGTGTTTTTGCAAAGTTATCTATCTGTTTTCTTAAAAAGTTTTCGTAAGATCTTTTCATGCTGTCGTCAAAAAGCTCGGGAAAATTGACGAAAACAGAGATGGTAGGAGGAGAGGTTCCGGTCTGTGTCGCATAGAAAAGTTTCAATTTCGATGAAATCGAATGCTCGGCCGAAAAGCGCGAAGATGCATTCGCTATTTTTGACGTTTGAACGTTTGAGGTGTATCCGTCGTAAACGTCCACGATTTCTTTCATAAGATTGTCTATGTTCCAATGCTCGGCCGCAGATAACGGCACGAAAGGACTGTAAGATATGAAAAAAAGCGCCTTTTTGGCTTCGTCAAGAATCCCTGCTTTTGCGATATCCCATTTGTTTAAAACCACTATCGGAGCCTTTGAATATTTCAATATCATAGAGGCAATTTTTTTGTCCTGGTCGGAAATTTTTTCCGAAGCATCAACTACAAGCAATGAGATATCCGAATTCATTATTGCCCTTATCGTTCTGGCACCGCTGAAAGATTCGACTGTCCCTTTCTCAACGTGTGATCTTCTTCTTAGACCGGCCGTGTCGATGAAAAGTATTTCCCTTCCTTTGTAATTGAAAGACGCATCTATGGTGTCTCTTGTGGTGCCCGGAATGTCCGTTACTATCGAGAGAGATTCGTTGATTAAGGCATTTAGCAAAGAAGATTTTCCGACGTTTGGTCTTCCGATGATAGAAACTCTCACAGTCGTTTCAATTATATGCTGATCGAAATTGGGTATCCTTTTCAATATAGCATCTATCAGCGTTTCAAAGCCGATGTTGTGCTCGGCCGAGACAAAGATCGGATCGCCCATGGAAATCGAATATATCTCATCTAAGTTCTTTTTGTACGCTTCTCCTTCGGCTTTGTTTACAATTAAAAGACAATCTTTGCCAGATTTTCTGATTATATTCGCAACTTCTTCGTCTTCTTCCGTTATGTTAGATCTTCCGTCGATGACAAAGATCACCAAAGATGCCATCGCTATCCAACGTTTTAAAGCATCATTCATGCTTTTTTCTATATCGTCAACCGGATCGATAAAATATCCCGGAAGATCGACAATTCTGACATTTTTTCCTTCCAAATTTATGTCAGAAATAACCGGATCTCTGGTTAGGCCTTCGTAATCGGCCACCAGAGATCTTCTGAAACCAACGAGTTTGTTGAATATACTTGACTTTCCAACGTTCTTTTTTCCCGCTATGACAACTGCAGGCAAATTAAGATTGCTTTTCACCTTTTTGATTCACCATTTCTCCTATTGTCGTTCTCATAGGCCCCTGATTAAAGAATTCATCTTCTTTCGGAGATTCTTTTTTGGCATGTGAAACCTGTTCCGTAGGTTCTCCCTTTATGGTAACAACCATATCCCTTTCATCCAATTGAGGATTGTAAGATATTTTGTGAACTTTTGCCTTAAAGGTATCTCCGACTTTGATTCCCTCGTAAAATTGAGATTTGGGTAAAAATCCTTCGACGTTGAAATCCACCACGCGCAGAATTGCACCCGAATTCTTGAGATTAACAACTTCACAATCAACCGGAGTACCCATCTTGACGTTCTTGGCAAGTTCTTCCCAAGGATCTTTTTGCAATCTTTTAACGCTTAATTTCATTCTTCTCTTTTCAGGATTTATCTCGAGGATTTTTGCTTCAATTTCTTGATTTTTCTTGAAAAGATCGGAAGGATTTTTGACGAAATTCCATGAGAGTTCAGAGATGTGCGCAAAACCCGAAACTTCTTCTTCAATACCAAGTATCACTCCAGTATCGAGTATCTTTTCAACTTTCGTTTTCACAGCATCACCGACATGGTACTTTTCTTCGATGCCATTCCAAGGATCTCCTTCCACATCTTTTATGCTGAAAGAAATCCTTCTTCTGTTTTTGTCTATTTCTGTGACTTCGACTTTTACATTTTCATTTTCATGGAAATAGTCTTTAAGGTTTCTTCTGTAATTTCCCCAAAAGATATCTTCCGATCTGACAAGACCTTTTATGCCATCCGAGATTTTCACAAAAATACCGTAAGGCGCTATACCCGTGACAGTTGCATTGACAACTGTACCGACGGGATACTTTGCCTCTATATCATCCCATGGATCGTTAGAAAGTCTTTTAAGGCTTATGGACATCTTTCTGTTTACTGTGTCTTTTGATATGACAACGCATTCAATTTTGTCGCCAACACTGAATTTGTCTTTAAAGTTGACATTTTTGTCCCAACTTATTTCACTTCTTGGAAGCAGTGCTGTCATCGGTCCGACGTCCACAAATGCTCCAAAAGAGGTTATATCCTTTATAACGCCGGTTAATTTGTCACCAACATTCACACCATTCAAAAAATCTTCAACTTGCTTTTTCGCGATTGTGTCCATTGAAAGTACTATGTTGTTACCGTTGTTGCGCTCTTCAAAATTTATAACTTCAAATTCAAATTCTTTTTTCACAAGATCTTCGTTGGATATGTTGTTCAAAGAAGATGCCTGAGATCCAGGCAAAAAAGCTGAAAGAGCGCCTTCTATTTCAACGGTGTATCCACCTCTGACTTTTTTGGTAACATAACCTTTGACGGTTTTTTTCTCTTCCATGCTTTTTCTTACTTCTTCAAGGAGTTTAGGTATCATAAATCTGCGTTCAGAAAGGTAAGTCCTTGCGCCTTCTTCTTCTCCTTTGTAATTTATAACCATAGCCTCTATTGTCTCACCCGGTTTGTAACTTTCAGGATTTCTTACGAGTTCTCTTTTTGTTATCATTCCTTCAGTTTTAGCCGATAGATCGACTATAACGTATTCGGTACCGGAACTCAAGACGGTACACTTTCTTACTTCTCCGACAGTCGGTGTTCCTACATTTTCGCTTTCGAGATACTTCTCGAATTCTTCTTTCCCGTTAAGCACTTCGCCGTTTTCCATGATCTTCACCCCGAAGGGCACACCTCCTTTAATTTTTGAACGTCCTCAACCTTTCAACGATTTCATCGACTATTCCCATTGAAGTTGAGGTTCCACTGCAAATTCCAACACTTTCGGCAGCATCAAACCATTCCGGTTTTAAATCTGCCACGTTTAGAACGAGATAGGTTTTATAATTGATGCTTTTGGCTATATTAAAAAGTTTTCTCGTGTTAGAACTCTTGCTACCTCCTATTACTAAACAAACATCATTTTCACTTGCTAAAACCTTCACCTCTCTTTCTCTTTGATATGTAACGTTGCATATGCTGTTTTTTATCAACACAGATGATAAATCTTCTATGTTATCGACTATTACTTTTGAAATTTCTTTAAAGCCATCAGCATCCATCGTTGTTTGAGAAAAAAGTGCGATCTTTTTGGTCGAATATCTTAAACTTTCAGGAGAATCAAAAACCTTCAAATCGTTGACGACACTCTTGAGAAAAACAACTTCATCGTGTTTATCATGTCCGTAAAGCAAAACTTCAAATCCCTGTTTTTTTGCGTCTAAAATCGACTCTGAAAGCGACAAAACAACCGGGCATGTGGCATCGACAACCTTTTTGGCATGCATTTTAATCTTTTCAAGTTGATCGACGGGTACACCATGCGCCCTTATGAGTACCGTTGCTTCTGAAAGATCCGGCCACTTTGAAGTAACGTCAAAAGTTTTGAGTCCAAGTTGATTGAGTTTTTTCATTTCTTCTTCATTGTGTATGAGCTCTCCCGTCACGTAAACATCTTCGCCTTTGTCAAGCAAATCTTTTGCTATTTCAACAGCCTTGTCAACTCCGAAGCAAAAACCTATATCTTTGGCAACCTTAATTCTCAGCAATTTTTATCCTTTCCATGTAAAGATTGTATATTTTTTCTATCACATCGTCAAGAGAAAGACCATCTGTAAGCACTATGACCGCGTCAGATGCAGGTTTTAAAGGGGCTATTTCCCTTGAAGAATCGATCGAATCTCTTGCTTTTATCTCGTTTATTATATCTTCAAAATCGGCTTTCGAATCTTTTGCGATGAGTTCTTTGTATCTTCTTTTTGCCCTTTCTTCAACGGAAGCGGTAAGAAAAATTTTCAGAAAAGCATCCGGCAGCACAACGGTCCCTATGTCTCTGCCTTCAACGACGAAATTGTCTGATTTGACGATATCCCTGCTTTTATCCGTTATGATTTTTCTTATCTCGGGCACTTCGGCAACTTTTGATACGACTTTTCCGACTTCCAAAGTTCTTAAATCATCTTCGTGAACTTCTCCATCCATGATAATCGCGCTTTCGATGGCTGAAAAATGTTTTTTTTCAATCATATCAAAAAATTCCTGCGAAAACTCAACTTGGCCTGCTTTAAGCCACAAAAGCGCCACCGCTCTGTATATGTTTCCTGTGTTAAGATGTTTAAATCCCAACTTTTTTGCAAGTCCAGCCGCGACTGAACTTTTACCAGATCCAGCCGGCCCGTCTATGGCAACGTAAATCATGATAGTTTCTTGCGATCGTTGAAAATTTTGAAACAACATTTCATGATCGATGATCCTCCAGTTTTATTCCGAGCTCTTTGAGTTGATCTTCGGAAACCTCAGAAGGGGTATCCATCATGAGATCGGTACCACTCGCAGTTTTCGGAAAGGCTATGACATCACGCAAAGAGGTTACACCGATCATGACAGAAACAAGTCTATCAACGCCTATGGCAAAACCGGCATGGGGTGGAGCTCCGTATTCAAAGGCCTCAAGAAAAAAGCCAAAACGTTTTTTTGCTTCTTCTTCGGTTATGCCGATGAGTTTAAAAACCCTTTCTTGAAGTTCTCTCGTATGAATTCTAACACTTCCGCTTCCCATTTCCCATCCGTTTATGACAAGGTCGTAAGAGTGAGCTCTTATCTTTGAAAGATCGTCCGGTTTGCTTTCAAGGTCTTCAAGATAAGGCATCGTGAAAGGATGATGCTGGGCTTGGAATCTTTTATCTTCTTCGTTCCATTCAAACATCGGGAAATCGTTTATCCAAAGTACTTTAAAAGTATTTTGAGGAATTATTCCAATTTTGTTAGCGATTTCAACTCTTGTTCTCCCCAAAAAGGTACTGACCTCATTTTTTCTGCCCGCACAAAGTATCACGGTGTTGTCCTCTCCGACTCTCACATCCGATGTCAGCCCTGAAAGCAATTTGCCGACACTTCCCGTGAAATTTGTACCATGAAACTTTGCCCAGCCGAGTCTTAAATTCGAAGACTTAGCCGATTCTGAATACGCGTCAAGATCTTTTCTCGAAAGCACGTCATTTTTTGGAATGACGATCATCTTTGTTTCTTCTCCATCTCGAGGACTTAAAAAATCAAGTTTGGACGCAAAAGACTTTGACGTGAGGTTTTCTATCTTCATTTCAAATCTCAGATCGGGCTTATCCGATCCGTACAATTCCATCGCTGTTTGATACTGCATCGACGGAACATCACCTATATCCTTTCCAAGCACAGATTTAAAAAGATATTTGACAAGATTTCCCACCGTCTCCTGTACGTCTTCCTGATCGACGAATGACATTTCGAGGTCTATCTGTGTGAATTCCGGTTGTCTGTCTGCCCTGAGATCCTCATCTCTGAAACATCTCGCTATCTGATAATATCTATCAAAACCTGCTATCATGAGCAATTGCTTGAATATCTGTGGAGATTGCGGTAGCGCGTAAAAAGTTCCACGCTTGATCCTTGATGGAACGATGAAATTTCTTGCTCCTTCCGGTGTCGATTTCATGAGATACGGTGTTTCTATTTCAAGGAAGTCAAGAGAATCAAGATACTCTCTTGTCTTTTGAACAAGTTTGTGCCTGAAGATAAGGTTAGATTGTAAAGTTCTTCTTCTCAAATCAAGGTATCTGTATTTTAATCGTACGTCTTCGCTGCCTTCATCTCTGTTTGTGTATATAGGAGGAGTTTTGGACTCGGCAAGAATTTCGATTTTCTTTGCCAATATCTCTATGTTTCCGCTCACAAGATCGACATTTTTGGCATCTTTCGGTCTTTCTCTCACAACCCCTTCGACACCAACGACGTATTCACCTGAAAGCTTTTTTGCGATCTCATAAGCAGGTGTCTCTGGCTCAAATAATACCTGAACAATGCCGTACCTGTCTCTTACCCACACAAAAATTATACCACCGAGATTTCTTACTCTATCAACCCAGCCGTTGATTACAACGGTTTTATTGATCAAAGATTCATTCAATTCGTGAAGTCTGTAATTTCTTTTAAGCATTTTCCCAGGGATTTCTCCTTTCAGTTTTCTCAAAAGATTATATATTCTAAACCTACTTTAAAAGCCAAATGTTTATTTACCATCACACCTGCCGGAGCAAAGATTCGACATCTAAATTAGGTTTCGTACATACTAAATCTCTTTTAAAAGTGAAATGAACATTTGCGTTCGGCGCAGGGCATGATGCCTCGAGGTGGTCGACGCTGCGCAGCGAGGACAGACACCGAAAGGCAAATGCCGGAGCCAACGATATTTCATATTTAAAGTTGATCAAGTATATTAAACCTCTTTTAAATTCGATCAAGTATACCATAAAGAACCGGATACGTGCGTGTTGATCTTAAAAACTTGTTATGGTAAAATCTTTATGTGCGGCCATAGCTCAGTTGGTAGAGCATCAGCTTCCCAAGTTGAGGGTCGCGGGTTCAAGTCCCGTTGGCCGCTCCATCAAGCCCTCTTAGGAGGGTATTTTTTTAGGAAGGTGAGAAAATGCAAACGATCGAAGCAATTAAAAACAGAAGAAGTGTTAGGAAATACATCGATAAACCCATTAAAAATGAGATTTTAAAAGACATTGTTGATTGCGGCAGACTTGCACCAAGCGGGAATAACTCCCAGCCATGGGAATTTCTTGTGGTGACAAAACGCGAAGACCTTGATTTTTTGGCAAAGGTCACAACTTATGGGAAATTCCTGAAAGAAGCAGGGGCATGCATCATCACTTTTTGTGAAAAAAATAACAGACATCATGTTGAAGATGGATCGGCCGCAACTGAAAACATGATTTTAGCCGCAACGGATTACGGTATAGGCACGTGCTGGATAGCAGGATACAACAGGACTTATGAAGAAGATATCGTTTCACATTTCAACGTTCCACAGAATTTGAGAATGATATCCATCATATCTTTAGGATATTACGACAGATACCCTTACATCCCAAACAAAAGATCCATAGATGAAGTTTTGCACTGGGAAAGATTTTGATGCGCACGAGAAAACGGACATTAGGACTTCCGTGTCATCCTGCACTTGATGCGGGATGATATTGAAGTTCTTAAAGGTTATCCTCGATGAATTCGAGGATGACAGATGGACGGTGATGGGATGCCTGCCGGAGTCATCATACATTTGCGGATCGAAAATGGCTGACAATGGTATATAATTGATATGAAACAAGATTTCATTAAGAGGTGTTTTGATGTTAAAACTAAGATTTTACGGTGATCCGATTCTTAGGAAAATCTCAAAGGCAGTTCAAAATGGAGAATTAAGCGAAACATTTTTGAAAGAAATGAGTGAGATCATGTACACTCAAGATGGCGTTGGTCTTGCTGCACCACAGGTTGGGATTTTAAAAAGATTTTTCCTCTACGATATAGGAGAGCAACTCAACGTGGTTGTAAATCCGGAGATACTCGAGAAATCAAAAGAAACAGAGATCAGTCAAGAAGGATGCTTAAGCATTCCCGAAGTGTACGAAGATATCCCAAGGTCGGCAAAGATTAAGGTAAAGTATCAAGACCAGCATGGTAACTTTTATGTCAAAGAAATGACAGGCTACGAGGCACGTGTGTTTCAGCATGAACTTGATCACCTTAACGGAAAACTTTTTATAGATTATCTGAGTTTGATAAAACGAAGAACGCTTAAACCACAACTCGATGAAATAAAGGAAAAGGGAGAAGAGATTTTGAAGCGAAAACTTCAGTCATCTGAGGGCACAAAAAGTGTATGATCATCTTGCCTTCTTTGGATCTTCTGAGTTTGCCATTCCCCTTCTCAAATCCATACTTGATTTCACAGACGTAAGGGTAATTGTAACTCAGATACCCCGTATGGCAGGACGTAACAGGCGTTTAACGCCCACTCCTGTTTCCACTTTTGCCCACAAAATGGGGTTAAATGTTGTGGAAGTTGAAAATGTCAACGATGAAGGTTTCATAAAACTTTTAAAGGACTTAAATATTCAACTGGCAATAGTTGTCGCATTCGGACAAATTTTGAAACCGACCTTGCTTGATTCAGTTCCAAAAGGCTTTTTCAACGTTCATGCATCTTTATTGCCTGCGTACAGGGGCGCGGCTCCCATTCAAAGGGCATTGCTTGACGGCGTTGAAGAAACCGGCATTACGATATTCAAAATAGACAAAGGTCTTGATACAGGTAAGGTCGCTTTGATGGAGAGTCTAAAGGTAGATCCGTTGGATACTTTCGATACTTTAAGCGAAAAATTGTCGATGTTAGGATCATCTTTGATCAAAAAATTCATGGAAAGTCATGAAGTGCTTCTCAAGGATCAAAATGGAGAACCTTCTTACGCAAAAAAGATATCTTCTGAAGAAACCATCATAAATTGGAATTATCCCGCCGCAAAGATCGGTAATTTGATAAGGGCATTCGATTCCAGACCAGGATCAAGGACAATTTTAAACGGGGAAATGGTTAAACTTTTCGGTTTCAAAGGAATTTCGCAGATGCGTGGAAGACCAGGAGAAATTTTGAAGATAAATTCCGAAGCAATCGTTGGATGTGAAGATTTTTCGATCATCGTATCGAAGATCCAATTTCCATCTAAGCGGGTGATGAGTTTTGGTGAGGCCCAAAATGGTCACAAAATTATCTCTGGCTCTTCTTTTGGTGCTTAGCGTTTTGGAGGTTTACGGAATGCAAATCCAAATAAATGGTGATCTTGGTCTTTCTTACGGTTTTGGCGATCAATCTATTTTAGAAAGCCTTGACATTCAAGAGGGTTTTAATTTCAATCAGCAAATCCAATTCACTTTGAGTGGAGAGGTCAACGATGGACTTTACGTTTCGGCAAATGTTGGAACGAAAACGACAACGGTTACACTTTATTATGTACCGTTAAACGTTCAACTTGGAAATGTAACAACCTCTGCTTATGGCGTAAATAACTTTTCTGTTTTTGGAATTAAAATACCGAACGCATCTTTCGGCCAGTTATCCGGAAACATTTTGAATACGACGGTAACGGTTTCTCCTTTGGTTCCTTACGCAACAATTGGTTCTATACTTTACGGAAGCGTCGTGATTTATTCAGATGGTCAGGTTTTAAATCCAACGCTTTACACGATAGACTACACGACGGGAACGATTTATTTTTCCGATCTGACATCGACAAAAACTTTCACAATCGAGTACCAGAGTAACTCTTCAAACGCTGGCACATATCTTTTGATGACTTCTGCCGGAACGAAAGATAAAGGTTACAATCTGAACGGCACTTTTTGCACTGTTTTTTCAACTCCATCAGATCAGTTCTTTGGTCTCGGGGAGATAAATAACGATAAATTTTCACTTCAAGGTGCGGTTAACGTTGATCAAATACCTTCTTTTAAAGTGGGATTGACAGAACATGATTTTTTTTTTGGACAGGACGTGAAAATGGCGCTCTCTTACGTTTCTGAAGGTTTCAGATATCCGTTAGGCATAGCGCAGGTTCCGGGAATAGGTGGAAACGTATCAATCGGTCCGGTCAGTTTTTCTTTTAACAAAGATTATTTTGGAGTAACCGAAAACGGATCTTCGATCAACTCATCTTTGGAGATAGGCACCCAAAACGGTATAAACGCATCGGTGAGATGGAAAAATTTTGAAACTGCTTTGAGCATTTCAGCATCAAATGTGACTGCTTTTGAATCTTTTTCAAATGATGTCTTTAATTTGATGGTAGGCCAAAATTTTTCAAATTCCACAAACTGGTGTGTTTTACAGATCGCAACTCCCATAAGCGCTGAGGCAAGTGTGAGTTCTCAGGGTTTCGGTGTGTCTTTATCAAAATTAATGGGACCTGCTTTGTTAAACGCATCATTTTCAACCTTTCAAAATTACAATCAGGCAAATTTGGGTATATCGAATCTTTTGGCATATGGAATTCCATTATCCGGAAACATACAAATTTCTAATTCTTCTACTTCATCGATCATGGGAAACCTGAGTTTTTCCATGCCGGCAGGCAAAATTGGTCTGAGTGCGACGACATTTCCGTCTTTTGGACTTTCGTTTTCCAACAACACCTGGAATTTAAACGGTCAGATCTGGAATAACGGTTGGAATTTAACCGCCGGCGTTCAGATGAATTTTTCAAACTTCACTTTGGATGGAAATATTGAGTTTGAAAACGATCAGAATAGATTCGGAGGATCAATCTCTTTGAATTTGAGTGGCCAGATATGATAATCGAAAAAATGATAAGTGGAGGATTTGGGCTCGGCCGAAAGGATGGAAAGATCTACCTTATAAGAGGCGCATATCAAGGTGAAGATGTTGATGTCGAGATCGAAAAGCAATCAAAAGACGTCGTCTTTTGCAAGGTAAAAAGCGTTAATGCGCCCTCTCCGAAAAGACAAATTCCCGTTTGCGAACATTTCGGATCATGTGGCGGATGCGATTGGATGGACCTTGAATATGAAACTCAACTTGAGTACAAAAGGGATATATTCGTAGATCAGATGAAACATATAGCGAATGTCGAGATTTTGCCTCCAAAGATCGTTCCAACCTCTCCGTATTCTTACAGGAACAAAGTCGAATTCGTTATAAAAGACGGCAAAATAGGATATTTTGGTAAAAATTCCCACAATTTCGTTGAGATAAATGAGTGTCATATCATTTCAAACGCTTTGAACGACATAAAAAATGAAGCGAAAAAATACGATTTGAGATATTTTGATCATCTTATCCTTCGTGAAAGCAATGACAAAAAAATGGCTGTATTCGTCTCATCAACCGCTCAAAAGATACCCAAGATAGCAGATGAAACGGTTTCGCTCGTCAACAATTCTCATGTTGTCATGGCCGGTCATCAAAAAATAATCACGGGAAAAGGATACCTTGAAATAAAGGTGGATGAAATAACTTACAGAATTCCACCAAAATCTTTTTTTCAGATCAATTACGAAGGCGCTGAGATACTTTCTTCGAAAGTTAAAGAGTATGCCCAGACGGGCAAAAACTTACTTGATCTGTATTGCGGAGTTGGGTTTTTCACGCTTCAGGTTGCCAAAAATTTCGAACATCTGACAGGTATTGAAAGTTCTCCTTCGTCTATAATCGAAGCGAGAGAAAATGCAAAATTAAACGGTATTTCAAATGTCAAGTTCACGCTTTCAAAAACATCGAAATTCAACTTTTCAAATTACGATGTCATAATTGCAGATCCACCAAGAAGCGGCATTGACAAAGAAACCATGAACGCGATTCTTGAAATAAAACCCGAAAGGTTTGTTTATGTTTCCTGCGATGTTGCAACTTTCGCAAGAGATTCTTACAAATTGATACAAAAAAGGTATAAAATAAAAGATGTGATGCTTGTGGATCTTTTTCCTCAAACGCATCATTTTGAGATCGTATCTCTATTTGAAAGAAAAGAGGTGGGTTGAATGTTAAAAGTGGGCGATAATGCTCCAGAATTTTGTCTTCCAGATCAGGATGGAAAAGATCTTTGTCTGAAAGATCTGAAAGGGAAATGGGTAGTGCTTTATTTTTATCCCAAAGATAACACGCCCGGATGTACGGCAGAGGCCTTATCCTTTACGGAACATAAAGACGAAATAAACGGACTCAACGCCGAGATTGTCGGGATAAGTGCCGATAGCATCGAAAGTCATAAAAAATTCATTGAAAAGAGAAATTTAAAGATAAAACTTTTAAGCGATCCTCAAAGAAAGATCATAGCACTTTACGATGCAAAAGGAATCTTGGGGACAACAAGAAGCACATTTTTAATAGATCCCGAGGGAAAGATAGCAAAGGTCTGGCCCAAAGTCAGCGTCAACGGTCACGCAGATGATGTCAAAAATTCTATTTTGAATTTGAAGGTAAAATGATGTTCGATAAATCTTCATTTGAAGAGATGAAAAAAGAGATCGAAAGTCTCCTCGAAGGACGAAAAGATAAACTTGAACCAATATGCCAGTACCTGTACGATCATGTCCCTTACTACAATTGGGTAGGCTTCTATCTTGTCGATGGATCAAAAAAGTTAAGACTTGGGCCTTACGTTGGCGAACCAACGGTGCACACGACGATATCTTTCGGACAAGGCATATGTGGTCAGGCCGCACAGACGAAACACAACTTTGTAATTCAAGATGTTACAAAAGAAACGAATTATCTTTCGTGCAGTCCGGATGTTAAAAGTGAGATCGTCATACCGATGATGAAAAATGGAAAAGTTATCGGAGAACTTGACATAGATAGCCACTATCTTTCTCCATTTGATGAAAAGGACGAGGCATTTTTGGAATGGATATGCAAAATATTAACGAGTGAGTAGGGGAAATGGCCAATGGCGAATGGCATATGGGGAAAAAGACATCAGAGATTATAGACTAAAAAGCAGCACATGGCAGGTGGCACATTGCAAGAACAAAAATTAGAGATCAAAAGCAGTAAGAATGACAAAAATTGATGGTTCTTATGATAATTGACAATAATGCGAGGAGATGACTTTAATTGATATCAACCGTAACAATGAGATGGGATGGGAAAGCACTTGAACTTATAGATCAAAGAAAACTTCCGCAAGTGGAAGAATATCTCAAATGTAAGACATCCGATTGCGTTGCATCTGCGATAAAGGACATGGTGGTAAGAGGTGCCCCTGCAATAGGCGCGACGGCCGCATTTGGATACGTTATAGGCGCCATTGAAAACGCTAAAAGTTTAACCGAAGAAAGGATGAACTCTGTTAAGGAAAGATTGGCCAAAACAAGGCCAACGGCCGTTAATCTCTTTTGGGCACTTGATAGGATGCATTCAAAATTTTTGTCTTTAAAAGATCGAAAACCTGATTTTATCATAGAAGAGTTGAACAAAGAGGCTGAAAAGATAGCCCGCGAGGACATAGATGTCAACAAGCAAATGGGTGAATACGGCCAAAAGTTATTGCCGGAAGATTCAACTGTCATAACTCATTGCAACGCTGGTGCCCTTGCGACTGTGGATTACGGTACGGCCTTAGGAATGATTCATGCCGCAATAGATCATGGAAAAAATGTAAACGCATATGTGGATGAAACAAGGCCATATTTGCAAGGTGCGAGACTTACCGCATGGGAACTTATGAAATTAGGCGTGAAAACCACACTCATATGTGATAACATGGCGGGATGGGTCATGAAAACGAGAAAAGTAGATGCCGTCATAGTGGGTGCCGACAGGATTGCCGCAAATGGAGATGTGGCCAACAAGATAGGCACGTACTCTTTAGCACTGCTTGCAAAACATCATAACGTCAAATTTTATGTCGTTGCACCTTTATCAACGATAGACGTGAAGATAAAAAGCGGCCTTGAAATTCCAATAGAAGAAAGGTCTCACGATGAAGTTACTTCTGTAAGAGGGGTAAAGATAGCACCGGAAAAGGTTGGTGTTTACAATCCGGCATTTGACGTTACCGATGCCGATCTCATCGATGCCATAATCACTGAAAAAGGTATTCTTACATATCCTTACGACAAAAAAATAGGTGATATCAAAAGAGGAGGATAGTTTTACGGATGAGTGATGTAGAAACTTTTGTCAAAAAAATTTCCGTCTTTTTTAAGAATAGTTCGGTCGTTAGAATGCTCATAAAAGTCGAAAACGATCTTTTGAGAAAACAAATACTTTCCGAACTTTTCAAACGAATAGAAGTTAACGATCCGTTCTACGATACTTTTGAGATAGATAAAAATAGCAACATAAGCATAGACACGATAAGAAATATAAAAGAATTTTTATCATATCCCCCTTCTTTTTCCTCAAGAAAATACGTCATCATAGATGAGATGACGCTTATGACTCCCGAAGCATCTTCGGCTATTCTCAAGATCGTCGAGGAACCGCCGGATTTTTCCGCTTTTATATGTTTCTCTTCGAATTTGAATGGCGTCTTTTCGACCGTTAAAAGTCGTTTTTCGATTTTCAAACCTTACATAGATCCGGTTGAATCAGTGATCGAGTCTTTGAAGGTTGAAAATTTGGAGGTTGAAGATGTTTTGAGAACGGATTTGTCGTTGGCGACGAATTATCAAACAAATCCGGAAATGGTTCGAAAATATTTGAAAGACTTAGAAGAAAATCCGGTTAAATGCTTTTCGAAATTCTTTAAAGACAGATCTTATTTCATGCTTCCCGCAGCGGCTGAAAGAATATTGCTTACGGTAGATGTTAAAAACATGTCAAATTTCTTTCAGTCATTGCAACCTTTGTTTGATGACGAAGAATCACAAAAGGCAATCGATGCTTTTTTCAACTCAGCCTTAATTCTCTGTGAAGATATGGTGATTTTCAACTTCACGAGTTACTGGAAAGATCTTGGCAGAAAATCTTATTCAGTCTATTACTCAAAGATGAAAGCACCATCCGAGGAATTCATAAAACGAATATCAACCGTGAAACATGGCAACATAAGCAAAGACCTTTTGATCTTTTGGCTTTTGCTCAATTTCGCAATTTTAAAGAAGGTATGAATATCATGATATATGGGATATCTTTTGAAAAACTTGGACAGATACATCCGTTTGAATGTGATATGGATTTGAAATTACACGATAAAGTTGTATGTGAAAGTGATTTTGGAATTGAAATAGGGAGCGTTATTAAAATTTTCAAAGAACAAGTTGAAACCAAAAAGTCTATCATTCGGGTGGCGACAGAAGAAGATCTTTCAAATAACGTCCAAAATGAGAAAGATGCGATAACAGCGCTTGAAATTGCTAAAAAGAAAGCGGAAGAACATTCATTGTTGATGAAAATGTTGAGTGCAAGGTATACACTTGACAGAACAAAACTAATTTACTTTTTTTCGGCCGATGGCAGAATCGATTTCAGGACATTTGTCAAGGATCTAGCCGGTACCTTTAAAACAAGAATAGAATTAAGACAAATAGGTGTCAGAGATACGGCAAAGATCGTTGGTGGTATAGGAATGTGTGGCATGCAAACTTGCTGTTCGAGATTTGAAAGAGATTTCAAAAGCATAACGCTCAAATATGCAAAAACGCAGCAACTTTTGATAAATCCTTCGAAAATATCCGGCGTTTGTGGTAGATTGCTGTGCTGTCTCGCTTACGAAAACGATGCTTACCTTGAAATGCTGAAAAATCTTCCTGATACGGGAGATATGGCAAAATACAACGACAAAGTATTCACGGTTTCTGAAGTGAATATCTTTTCAAAAACGATAAAAATGAGGGATAACGAATATTCGGAATTGAAATTGACTTTCGATGAATTTATAAACGGAAAGGGTGAAAAAATTTGCGATTCGAAATCGCCGGAAGAGACAAATATGCCAGGGCTGGAAAACTGACGCTTAATCATGGAATAGTCGAAACTCCTGTCTTCATGCCGGTTGGAACCAACGGGGCGATAAAGATGTGCAGCCGTGATTGCGTAAAAGATGCCGGTGCCCAAATTGTGCTTGCAAACGCTTTTCACCTTTATCTTAAGCCTGGTCTTGATGTTTTGAGAAGTTTTGGCGGCATCCATAACTTCGCCTCATGGGATATACCAATCTTAACGGACAGCGGTGGTTTTCAGGTTTTCAGCCTTTCAAAAAATATGCGCGTTGATGATGAAGGAGTTGATTTTAAATCTCCTTTTGACGGATCCGTTCATAAATTCACACCGGAAAAAGTTGTGGAAATTCAAGAAACTATAGGATCGGATATATCTATGGTGCTTGATGAGTGCCTGGCCCCTGGAAATGATTTTGAATCAACAAAAAAATCCATGAGAAGAACTAAACAATGGGCAGAAAGGGCGTTAAAATCGCACGAAAAGCAGGATCAGAATCTCTTTGGTATAACGCAGGGTGGTTTCTTTGAAGATTTAAGAAAAGAAAGTACCCTTGAAATAACTTCAATGCCATTTGATGGATTTGGAATAGGTGGATTAAGCGTTGGCGAAGAGGTGGATACGACTATCCGTATGCTTGATGTTGTGCTTCCTTTGATGCCTCAGGACAAGCCAAGATATCTTATGGGTGTCGGAGATCCGATTTTAATGCTCGAAGCGATCGAAAGAGGCGTTGATATGATGGATTGCGTTTTACCAACGAGAATGGGCAGGCACGGTGGAATTCTGACTTCTGCTGGAAGAATTAACATACGCGCATCTGTCTACGAAAAAGATCCAGGCCCTCTTGATTCGGAATGCGATTGCAAGGTGTGTAAAACTTATTCAAGGGGATACATTCATCACCTTATAAAGCGTGGAGAATCAACTGGTATGATACTTGCAACCTACCACAACATTTATTTTCTCACAAATTTAATGAAACAATCAAGAAATGCTATAATTAAAGGTGAATTCGATGAATTCAAAAAATACGTGATCGGAAAAATAAATCACAAAAAGAGGTGAAAATTTTGACAAAAGAAGAAGTTATAAGCGTACTTTCAAAGATAAAATATCCGGGATATGCAAAAAGCCTTGTGGATTTCAAAATCGTCAAATCAATAGACGTAAACGATGAAGAGATAAAGATAGTTTTAAATCTCGCGACAAAAAATGAAGAAACCAAAAAACGTATATTTGAGGATATAAAAACGGCTTTCAAAGGATCAGAACTTAGGCTTATGCTTTCGACGGTTCAGGATCAACCGCAATCCACAACCGTTGAACAAAAGCATATGGTTCAAAGGGCAAAAAAACGTATAGCCGTCTTAAGCGCTAAGGGTGGAGTTGGTAAAAGCACATTCACGGTTTCTCTGGCAATAGCTTTAAAAAGAAAGGGATACACCGTTGGCATCTTCGACGCGGACATACACGGCCCAAATGTTCCGAGGATGCTTGGTACTCTTGGCGAAAGGGCATCGATAAACGAAAACAAAAAGATAATGCCTATTTTGAAGGATGGAATTTATTCGATGTCCCTTGGGTATATCATCGATCAGGAAACCCCCGTTATATGGAAAGGGGCGATGGTTTCAAAGGCGATAGTAGAGATGTTGGAATCGACGGAATGGCCAGATATGGATTATATGATAATCGATCTTCCACCAGGTACGGGTGATGCCGCGCTCACAATAAAACAAAATATGGATGTCGATGGTGCGGTGATAGTAACAACTCCAAACGCACTTGCCGTAGCTGATGCTTTCAGAACGGTTGATTTTTTTAGACAGGTTGGAATAGAAATATCTGGATTTGTGGAAAACATGGCATATTTCGTGTGCGATAACTGTCACAACAAACTTTATCCGTTCGGCAACGTTGAACCGAAAGCACTTGAAAAAGCACTTGGCATTTCTTCTTTAGCGGCAATTCCTTTTGTGCCCGAAATTGAAGAGGCAACTGACAATGGAACACTTTCGACATTGGAAAATAAAGAGTATTTTGATCTGATAAGCGACGTGGCAAATAAAATTTAGGAGGAAAATTATGTACTGGTCCAAACTTTACGCACCTACTTTAAAAGAAAGTCCATCAGATGCGGATATCAAAAGTGCTGAATTACTTATAAGAGGTGGCTTCATTCGGAAATCCACTTCGGGAGTTTTTTCGTACCTGCCCCTCGGTACACGCGTCCTTCAGAAAATAACCCAAATTGTCCGTGAAGAAATGAATATCGCTGGCGCCCAAGAACTTTTGATGCCTATAATGCAACCAGCCGAGATATGGAAAATAACGGGCAGATGGGATGATTATGGACCTGAGATGATGAAATTCAAAGATAGAAATGACAGGGAATTCACCCTTGGCCCAACCCATGAAGAAATGATAACGACCCTTGTTAAAGACGAATTGAGATCTTACAAACAACTGCCGGTAAATCTTTATCAAATAAACACAAAATACAGGGACGAAATAAGGCCAAGATTCGGCTTGTTGCGTGGAAGAGAGTTCATCATGAAAGATGCTTACAGTTTTCACACAAGTCCTGAATCTTTGGATCAAACTTACAAGGATATGTACAACGCATACTCTCGAATATGCGACAGAATGAACATGAAGTACGTCGCCGTTGAGGCTGACACGGGAGCGATTGGCGGAAGCAATTCCCATGAATTCACGGCTTTTGCCGAAAGCGGTGAATCTGACATACTCGTGTGTGAAAAATGCGGCTATTCCGCAACGCAAGAGAAGGCAGAATGTGCGGACGATCAAAAAAGCGCGGATGAATCTTTGAAAGCATTGACGCTTGTTGAAACTCCAAATGTCAGGACTGTAGATGAACTTGCAAAATTTTTGAAGATAGAAAAAGATAAAATCGTCAAATCGATGGTTTTCACCGGTAAAAAAGGATATGTAATGGCTCTCATAAGGGGAGATCTCGAGATAAACATACCAAAGCTTAAGTCTTATCTCGAAGATCAAACTCTGAGATTTGCAACGGCGGAAGAAGTTTTCGAAAAATTTTCAAGTCAGATAGGTTATATAGGCCCGATAGGCGTGAAAGAAGTCAGAATAGTGAGCGATAATTCTGTAAAAAATTTGAAGAATTACGTTGTTGGGGGCTTGAAAAACGAATACCACTACATCAACGTTAATCACGAAAGAGATTATAAAATCAATGAATATACGGATATAAGAGTTGTGGTGGATGGAGACAAATGTCCAAAATGTGGATCGCCTCTTAAACTGAAAAAAGGCATCGAGGTGGGACAAGTTTTCAAACTCGGGACGAAGTATTCTGAAAAACTCTCCGCCACTTACGTTGATTCAGACGGAAGCGAAAAATATTACGTGATGGGGTGCTACGGATGGGGCATAAGCAGAACGATGGCGGCCGTCGTCGAACAGTTTCACGATGAAAAAGGTATAATCTGGCCAAAGGCAATCGCACCTTTTGACGTGGTCGTCACGATCGTGAATACAGCAATGCGAGATCAGGCGAGAATTGGCCATGAAATTCACGAAATGCTCGAAAAACATGGGATAGAAGTGCTTTTAGATGACAGAGACGTATCGGCAGGCTTTAAATTTAAAGATGCCGATTTGATAGGCATACCTTTAAGGATAACATGCGGAAAGAGTCTTGAAAATGGAGATATCGAGTTAAAATTGAGAAATTCCGATAAATCTTCAAAAATCAAGATCGAAGATCGAGATTTTGTTTTGAGAAGTGTTAAAACGCTCCTTGAAAATTACGAATTGTAAGAGTGATATCATGGGAATATTTGATTTACTCAAAAAAAGTCTTCAAAAGACGAAAGCGGGCTTTCTTGGAAAGGCTTTTTCCATTCTCAAGAGCGGAAATTTAGATAAAGAGAAGATCGAAGAGATAAGAGAATTGCTCTTACTTGCGGATGTCGGAATTCCAACGTCAGATTACATAATAGAAAAACTTAAAAATTCAAAGGGAAAAGATCCTTTGGAAACTTTAAAAAGTGTGCTTTTAGAACTTTTGGGGCAGGATGAATCTGTTAGATTGTCTGCCGTTCCTCCGACGGTCTACACGCTTGTCGGTGTAAACGGATCCGGTAAAACAACGACGGCCGGCAAATTAGCCTTCAGGTTCAAAAAATCCGGGAAAAGGATCGTCTTGGGCGCCGGCGATACTTTCAGAGCCGCTGCCATCGAACAACTCAAAGAATGGGGTAAAAGAGTAGATGTCCCTGTGATTGCCCATCAGATGGGAGCAGATCCCGGAGCAGTCGCTTACGACACGGTAAGCCATGCCATTGCAGAAAATCTTGATATCGCCATAGTTGATACCGCTGGCCGCCTTCACACGAAGGATAACCTCATGAGAGAACTTGAAAAAGTTCACAAAGTTATAAAAAAATTAAGACCGGATCAGCCCGAAGAAGTTTTACTCGTGCTTGATTCGACCATAGGTCAAAATGCGATTCAACAGGCAAGAATTTTCGACAAAAGCACAGGCGTAACCGGAATCGTTCTTACAAAATTGGACGGTACCGCAAAGGGAGGCATGATCTTTTCTATAAAACGTGAGTTGGGAATACCAGTTAAATTGATAGGCATCGGCGAAGGAATCGAAGATTTAAAAGACTTCAGCGCTTCCGATTTCGTTGATGAATTGTTGCAATGAAGTACAATAATATCGTTGAACTGTATAAAAAAAAGGTACTCCTTGAAGACGGTGAAAATGCGCTTCACCTTGCTGAAATTATAAGAAGATACGGAAAAGGCGGATGGACAAAACGTAAAATTGCGATAGCGCTTGAAATGATAGATCCAAATTTAAAAGAATTGTCCGAGATAACAAATTTTGATCCGTCAAAAACAGAAGAAATATCGAAAAAAACCGGCATTTCCATTTCCAAATTAAGCGTCATGTCGATGATAATCGATCCCCAAAAATATCTTCCTATGGATGAAATGATGGTAAAGCTTTCGGTAAATCAGTCGATAAACGTTTCGAATTATTCCGCATTTTTGGCCGAATGGAGAAAAGTGCTTTTGCAAAACACGGAATATTTCGATGATTTCATAGATCTTTACCTTGTGCTTTCCGAAAAGCGGGCGTACGAAAAAGATTCTTCAATAGTTGACGAAACGATAAAAATGGTAGAAAAAACAAATTTTTTATCCCTCGACATGAAAACATTCCAAACATTCAGAGAAATATATAACTCACTTCTTCCTTCCGACAAAAAGAAAATCGCCGATTCGATAAAAGATCCTTACGTTAAAGGCGCATTGACAAGACACGCTGGAGCACTTTTGATCGTGGACGGAAGCAACGTCGCCATGGTGGGTTTGCCTTATGCAGATCTGAAAAATATATTTTTGGCATTCAGGTTGATCGGATCTTTAAAAGAAGTTCCATGGCCTTTCAAAATCATCTTCGATCAAAATTTCGAGTATAACCTCAGAGGTACCCAAAAGAAACTTTTTGAAGAAAAATTTCAGAAACACCCTGATGTCAAATTTCATTCTCCTGCCGATGAAATGATATTGGAAATCGCAAGAAGCACAAATGCCTGGATTCTGTCGAATGACAGGTATCACGATTATCCTCGTGTAGATTGCGTTATGTTAAGATTTGACGGAAAAAGTATCTTCAAAGAAAAGTTCTCACGACATTGATATACTAAATATCTTTTAAAAGTGAAATGAACATTTGCGTTCGGCGCAGGGCATGATGCCGAGAGGTGGCCGACGCTGCGCAGCGAGGACAGCCACCGAAAGGCGAATGCCGGAGCCAACGATATTTCATATTTAAAGTTGATCACGTATATTTATCGTAATCTTGGCGCACATCGTGAATTAGTATACTGTATAAATGTTATACTATTTACCTTATTAGAATATCTGTTTTTTTCTCTAATCTCTTTTTTCCATAAAGATCATCTCAGGGCTATACCCACCATCTTCAATTCGTATTTTCTACTTCCAAGTCCAATTTTTTCACCGTGTTCAAGTTGCGCTTTCCATGAAACTTCAGGATGTACTTCATGGAAAGGATCTTTTCCAACAGTTTTTATAACAAGATCAATGCATGCCTGATCAAGTGCAACAGGATCGATACTTGCTGCTATCCCTATGTCAGGTGCAACTGGAGGTCTGTTTATAGACCAGCAATCACAATCCGGAGAAACGTTGGTTATGAAAGAAATAAAAAGCCCACGTTTATCTTTCAAAACGGCTTTTGAATATTCGGCTATTTTCATACTCAAAAGATCGGATGAAGCGTTCCACTGCGGGGTCATCGCACCATAATCGCACATGGCCACACATTCTCCGCATCCTATACAGGCATCGTAATCTATAAGCGCATACCTTTTACCATTTTCTCCCTTTACGACCTTAACGGCACCTGTGGGGCAATGTCTTTCGCACATGCCGCATGCCGTACAGTTGTCCGTAACGACAACAGGTTTTGAAGTAGAATGCTGTTCGAGTTTTCCCGATCTCGAGGCAGATCCCATGCCCAAATTTTTCAAGGTGCCTCCAAAGCCAGTTTGTTCATGGCCTTTGAAATGCGTTACCGCTATCACTACATTTGAAAGCGCTATTGCGGAACCTATTTTTGCATTTTTCACGTACTGACCATCTATTGGAACTTCTACTTCATCGCTTCCTCTTAGGCCGTCTGCTATGACGAGTGGTGCTCCAGTTACTTCTTGAACGAAACCATTTACCGTCGCTGTCCAGAGATGATCGATGGCATTGGATCGACTCCCCTTGTAAAGGGTATTTGCGTCAGTTAAAAACGGTTTCCCGCCAAGTTCTTTTACCCTATCTGTTAGAACGCGTACGTAATTGGGCCTTATGTAGGCCATGTTTCCATATTCTCCAAAGTGAATCTTTATAGCGACAAGATCGTCTTTCTTTACCACTTCAGATATTCCGGTTCGATCAACAAGCAATTTCAATTTTTGTAGCAAACTCATTCCCGGTGTGGTTGACATATCGGTAAAATAAACGGTAGACATCTTTTCATACTCTCCTTTCAAATTCAGCGTAAAGTATTTGATAAACTGTTTTTATAGGTAATCCTTTTTCTTTTGCTATTTTTTTGCATTCTTCGTATTCAGGGGCGATATTCACAGTTTTACCATCTAAAATTCCGACTTTAACTTTGACCTTTCCAAATTGAGTCTCAACTTCCTTGATCTTGCGATCGACTATTTCTCTCTCGATATCAAAGATCCTAACTCCAAGAGTTGTCGTCTCTTTCAAAAGTATTTCGTTGATCTTAAAAAGGTTTTCCGCATCGACTATGACACTTATCTTCGTCGCGGGTCTGTTTTTCTTCATCTGTATTGGTGTGAAATAAACATCCAAAGCGCCTTTTTCAAAGAGCTTTTCCATGATATATTCGTAAAATTGTGGATTCATGTCATCTATATTTGTCTCAACGACTTTCATCTTTTTTGACCCTTGTTCCACATTTCCAACGTTTATTCTCAAAAGATTGGGAATCTCTATCTCATAAGTACCAGCTCCGTAACCCACTTTTTCAACGCGCATAAGAGGTTTTGGACCAAAATAAGTAGATAAGGATGTTATTATGGCAGCACCTGTCGGTGTCGTCAATTCTTTTTCTGTTCCACTTGAATATGTAGGTACATTTTTAAGCAATTCCATCGTTGCAGGTGCCGGCACGGGTAATTTGCCATGGGCTGCCATGACATATCCTTGGCCCGTGTTGATCGATGAAGCGTATATTCTGTCGATTCCTAATAGTTCAAGTCCTGTAACGGATCCAACTATGTCCACTATTGCATCAACGGCTCCGACTTCATGAAAATGAATCTCGTTTATCTCAGTTCTGTGGACTTTTGCTTCGGCTTTTGCAAGATTCAAGAAGATCGTTTTGCTTTTTTCTTTTATCGTTCTTGAAAGTTCGCTTGTCTCTATTATTTTATTTATATCTTCGAGGTTTCTTCCATGATGATCGTGATCGTGTGCATGATCGTGTGCATGATCGTGTTCGTGTTCATGATCGTGTAAGTGCACATCAACGTAAGTACCACCTATGTGAGATCTTGAAACTTTTTCGATCTTTATTTCATACTCATTTTGAAGGCCTAATTTATTTAATTCAGACTCAAGTGATTTGGGATCGAGGCCAAGATCTATCAAAGCACCTAAGACCATATTTCCGCTTATGCCCGAAAACATTTCAAAATAAGCGTCCATTTGAATCACTCCTCTCCTATTTTGTTTATCATACTGGCCAGATAAGCGGCTCCAAAACCGTTATCTATGTTAACAACTCCTACTCCTCCCGAGCAGTTGTTCAACATCGTTAAAAGCGGTGCGAGTCCTTTGAAGTTTGCGCCATAACCCACGCTTGTTGGCACTGCTATAACCGGTTTTTTAACAAGGCCTGCGATAACGCTTGGAAGCGCACCATCCATGCCAGCAATTACAACTATAACTTTAGCCTTGTCAAGTAAATCAACGTTGTAAAGGATCCTGTGAATACCCGCAACTCCGACATCCAAAAGTTTTGATACCGAATTTCCCATTATTCTTGCACTTTCATAAGCTTCTTCAACTACCGGTAGATCTGAGGTACCCGCACTGACTATGAGAATTGAACCTTTGGCTTTAGGTTTTTGCTTTTCTATCGTTATCGTTCTTCCAACTTTACTGTAAACGGCTTCAGGAAAAACATTTTTAACCTTCTCGAAGATCGATTCATTTGCTCTTGTTCCCAACACGTTAAGGTTTTTATCTGTTAATCTTTTGAAGATATCGACAACTTGATCTTCAGTTTTACCTTCACAGAAAATAACTTCTGGGAAACCACGCCTTTCAGTTCTATCAAGATCAACGCGTGCAAAATCAAGATCTTCGTATCCTGGATCGATTATCATATCAATGGCCTCATCAATTTCGATCTTTCCTAACTTTACAGATTCAAGAATTGATTTCAGATTTTTACCTACCATTTTTAAGCACCTCGTTAAGACTTCCACTTCTGTAACCTTCAAGATCAAGGGTGACGTAATTAAATCCGAGAGATTTTGCAAGTTTCACGATCTCGAATTTTTTTTCAATGATTATCTGAAATTCAGCGGGCATTACCTCTATTCTTAAAGTTTTTTCATCATGATACCGTGCCCTGTGGACCTTCAATCCGGTTGAACTTAGATAAAATTCAATCTTTCTTATCTTCTCAAGTTTATCGGTTGTTATTCTTGTGCCATAAGGAAAGCGAGTCGCAAGACATGTCTCGGGTTGCTTGTCCCACGTGGGTAATCCCATTTCTTTTGAAAAATTCCTTATCTCAGATTTTGTCAATTCGGCATCTTTTAATGGACTTGATATTCCAAGTTCTGTAAGTGCTTTCAAACCAGGCCTGTAATCATTCAAAAAATCATCGTAATTAGTTCCGTCTGCGACAAACTTAACGCCATTTTCTTTGGCAATTTTGGTAAGATCTTTGAATATGGAATATTTGCAATAATAGCAACGTAAAGCATCATTTTTGGCGAAATTTTCATCTTCCAGTTCATTTGAGTCAACGATGATCTGTCTTATACCTAAGTCTTTGGCAATTTGAGTGGACTTTTTTATTTCATCTTCAAATCTTATTGGAGAAATAACGGTTACAGCCAAAACCTTGTCTTTTCCCAAAATGTCTTTGGCAACTTTCAAAAGGAAAGTGCTATCTGTTCCTCCTGAAAATGCCACTGCAATTTTTTCCGTTTTTCGGATTATCGATTTAAGATTTTCCAATTTTTCCGCAGAATTCATGATTGCACTTCCTTATTAGGAAATTATATCACAAGCCCCGCAATTGTGCGGGGCTTATTTAATTTTAAATTTGTATACCTTTATTTTCCTGCCGCTACATCGGCCTTTTCTAATTTCTTAGCCTCTTTTATCGCTGCTTGCAAGAAATCGTAATCAAGTATGAATGGATATTTTTTCGCCCATTCAAAGATCTTATCCGGATTATTCTGGAACCATAATCTATCCAGTCCTTCACCGTGGGAAGCACCTTTTTGTTTTATTTCTTCGATGTTTTTGGTGAATTCAGTTTCCCACACGGGATCAAGTTCTTTGTGAATATTTTTGGAATATTCATCCAAAGATGGCGCAAGTTTTGTCACAACTAAGTTCGATGCACCTTTGTCCGTTGATATTGCATGGTGTTTTGCGACAACTTCCCTGAGCACCCATGGATTGTCTATTATCATGCATGGAGTTAAAAGATTATCTGAATGTGGCTGATGGAACCTTATATCCGTCAAAAAAGGCGATTTGAGTATATCGACAAGAGATTTCTCTTTTATGTTATCAGTTGCAAAATGTGTGAATATGCATGGTTCCACATATCCTTCACTGTTTATATGAAGATATCTTCTTCCTCCGGCTATACATCCGCCAACAGATGGTGCGTCATTCCAGAAATCCATCAAGAAATATGGCTTTCTCGCCCTCAATGACCTTACAAAGTCTCCCATAGCTTTTCTCTGAGATGGAAGCGGCATTAGATCAACTTCCGGATCTCTTCCCACTGGCATGAAAAGAAATAGCCATGAAAAGAAAGCACCTTTTTCTATCCAGAAGTCGTAAAGTTCATCCGAGGTAAGTTGATCAAAATTCGTTCTCATGAAAACGAAAGAATTACCAAATATGATCCCTCTTTCTTTTAGTCTATCGGCCGCTTGAATGACTTTAGCGTATATACCTTTTCCCCTTATGTAATCGGTCTCATCTTCCCATCCGTTTACACTAAGAACGGGATAAACGTTTCCAAGTTCTTGAATTTGATCAGCAACTTTATCAGTTATGAATGTCGAATTAGTGAAGATCATGAAGAGTGAATCGTTATGTTTCTTTATCAGTGGATAAAGTTCTGCCCATCTAACAAATGGTTCTCCACCAAGAATGGTGTAGAAGTAAGTACCTATTTCTTTTCCCTGCGTGATTATGCTGTCGACGAGTTCGATTGGCATATCATCCTGCCTTGAATATTCACTCGCGTAACAGCCGATGCAATTTAGATTACATCTCATAGTTGGGCTTATAAGAATGGTGTAAGGAGCGGCAAAACCATTTTTGCTTATGGTTTCTTCTTTGTTGTACTTGATCCATCCAAGATTGACATTTACAAGGAAATTTGTGAAGAAAGTTTTCACAACGTGTTTGTCTTTCTTGAAAAGATTTATAAGCCACTGCCTTGAGCCAGGGTTCTTTTGAACCCAATCTGCGAATTTAGAAAGGTTATCGGTCCCTCCTATGGTATGTTCCAGTTTTTTGAGGGATTCAATGGCTTTATCGAAATTTTGTTCTGGATCTTTGACTATGAAATCTATATATCTTCCAAGAACTGCATTTATCGCCATTTTTGTAGCCTTATCTTTGATTTCGTTTCCTATTCCCATTCAGATCAGACTCCTCTCCTAAAATTTTACCGAACGGTCAAATTGAAATCAAAACCATTTTACACAAAAAAAAATCTTTTGTCAATACGTCTTGATTTTTTATGTTCAAATGTATTAGAATATAAAACGTTGCGGGGTCGTGGCGCAGCTGGGAGCGCGCTTGCATGGCATGCAAGAGGTCGTGGGTTCAAATCCCATCGGCTCCACAAAAAAAGGCGAATCTTTGAGATTCGCCTTTATTCTATTTTCATAAGAGATTGATCGATCTCAACCTGTTGCCCTTCTTTGACAAGAATTTCTGTTATTTTGCAATCTCGAGGAGCAAGAATTTCATTTTCCATTTTCATGGCCTCAAGTGTAAGCAATGTTTGACCATCTTTGACGTTTTCACCAACTTTTGCTTTTATCTTTACTATCGTCCCTGACATGGGTGCGTGAATTATTTCCTCTTCATTTCTTTCATCTTCAGAAGAAACAGGTTGAATGATTTTTGGGGGTTGTGGCTCACTTTTTGGGAATTGCTTTGTTTGATCCGTTTTGATCGAAAGTGGTGAAGTCATATTTGTATCTTCATTGCCACTTTCTTCAACTTCAACCTCGTAGACTTTTCCATTAACTTTTACCATGTATTTTTTTAACATTGCATTTACCCCTTTCTTGTCTTCCAGAAGATCTGAGGAGTGTGAATTGTCCATCTGTTGATGTAACTGCAATTTTGGTCAATTTTTTTGACTTTTTTTATCAACACCTCTTTAGATGAATAAGCCTTTATTGCCGCGAAAATGACGGCAACAATTTCTTCGTTGTCTTCCATGTTAGGCCTCATAAAGGAATATTGCCATGTTTTTTGGAAGGTTTGCCTTCCACCTTTGATCCAAGTATTTCAAGTCCTCGAATCAAAACACTTCGCGTCTCGGAGGGTAAAATAACCGTGTCAACGTAACCACGAGAAGCGGCAACGTAAGGATTAGAAAAGGTATCGGCATATTCTTTTATCTTTTCTGATCTTGTCTTTTCAGGATCAACCGCATTTTTTATCTCATTTCTGAAAATCACATTTGCGGCTCCGTCGGCACCCATAACGGCTATTTCCGCCGTTGGCCATGCTAAAACGATATCCGCACCAAGATGTTTGCTTCCCATCGCTATGTAAGCACCACCGTAATCTCTACGCGTTATAACGGTTATTTTGGGTACAGAGGCTTCGCTGTAAGCGAAAAGCAATTTTGCTCCATGCCTTATTATGCCACCATATTCTTGAGATGTGCCGGGTAAGAAACCTGGCGTGTCGGCGAAAGTTATGATGGGAATGTTGAACGCATCGAGAAAACGTATAAAGCGTGCCGCTTTGTCTGAAGAATCTATATCAAGTACACCTGCCAATACTTTTGGTTGGTTTGCAACAATCCCAACTGTTCTTCCGTTTATTCTTGCAAAGCCGGTGATCATGGATCTCGCAAATTTGGCCTGCACCTCAAAAAAAGTATCTGGATCGACTATTTTTTTTAAAACATCTATCATATCGTAGGGCTTATTTGAAGATTGAGGTACTATCGAATTTATCGACTCATCTAATTCTATTTCGATTTCCGATCCCATTTTGGGATTTTCCATGTTATTTGAAGGAATGTAAGAAAGTATCTTTTTGACGATTTGCATCGCATCCATATCATTTTTTGCGATGAAATGCGCAACGCCACTTTTAGAGTTATGAACTTCTGCACCGCCGAGGCTTTCCTGAGTTACGTCTTCACCTGTAACGGCCCTTATAACTTCAGGGCCCGTTATGAACATTTTCGATGTTTTATCCACCATAATGACAAAATCTGTTATAGCCGGTGAATAAACAGCACCTCCCGCGCAAGGTCCGGCTATAACGGTTATTTGTGGTATCACTCCAGATGCAAGGGTATTTCTGTAAAAGATTTCCCCATAGCCGTAAAGTGAGTCAACACCTTCTTGAATTCTTGCGCCACCGGAATCATTTATTCCAACAAGAGGTATTCCCATTTTCATCGCCATATCTTGAATTTTGGTTATCTTTTTGGCATGCATTTCTCCAACGGAACCACCCTGAACGGTGAAATCCTGTGAAAATATGGCAATTTCTCTGCCATCCACCCTTCCTATGCCCGTAACAACTCCGTCTGCCGGAAAATACTTTTGATCAAGGCCAAAATAAGTTGATCTGTGCCTTATATGATCGTCAACTTCAAAAAAACTTCCTTCATCGACAAGGACCGCTATTCTTTCGCGAGCCGTCAATTTTCCCTCTTCATGTTGCTTTTTTATTCTTTCCTCTCCGCCACCGAGACGTATTGTTTCGCGTCTCTTTAAAAGATCATCGTTTTTGTCCAATTTAATCCTTCCTCCTTTCAACGAGTTCTATCATAACACCATTTGCATCTTTTGGATGTATGAATGTTACAATCGTGTTGTTTGCCCCTTGAGAAGGATCTGATGTTACCCTGTATCCTTCGTTTTTAAGTTGCTTAACGGTTTCATAAATGTCATCTACTTCAAAAGCAACGTGGTTAAGCCCTTCTCCTCTTTTTTCGATGAATTTGGATATTGTACCCTCAGGATCGAGATCTTCAAGAAGTTCTATACGAGTTCCTCCGGCTTCGATAATGACAACCTTTAATTTTTTACCTTCAAGTATTTCTTCGTCAGCATGCAAACCAAGAGATTTTGTGTATATTTTGGATGCATCTAAAGCAGATTTAACTGCGATTCCGATGTGATCGATTTTTATAACTTTCACCGTTGCATTCCTCCCTTCATTATCCAGCATTGACCGTTAGAGATATTCTTTTCTTATTATACTAAATCTCTTTTAAAAGTGAAATGAATGAACAGCACGTAGCACGTGGCTCATGGCAGGTGGCGCATAGAAAACACAGTGAATAGTGAGAAGTAAGCGGTAAATGACAAATACTTATTTGCTGTCACGAAAGGCGAATGCCAAAGCCAACGATATTTCATATTTAAAGTTGATCAAGTATATACTAAATCTTTTTCATACTTGATCAGTTTTATCTTACCAAATACAGTAGGCTTAGATTATCCTTGTTTTTTGTCATAGCCCATATGCTGTATT
>Ga0080003_1000267_pt1 | contig 36662 bp, 39 predicted proteins | sample JossMetagenome_FD_69206 | JGI IMG/M metagenome (GOLD analysis project Ga0080003, IMG submission 69206) | Hot spring microbial communities from Joseph's Coat, Yellowstone National Park, USA - JC2_E (SPADES assembly) (version 2) | ecosystem: Environmental > Aquatic > Thermal springs > Hot (42-90C)...
ACTAACGTAAACAGAACCCAACGGATAGCCTGCTAAAATAAGCCTAGGTAAGATCAAACCTAATATTACTATAGTCAAAAATACCCCATGCCTAATTTCTTGCATACTCTTATTACCTCATAGCTACCATTATTAACTTGTTAATGCAGGAAGATGTAGTTTTTGTTGATAATCTAAAAAAGCTCGGCTATGAAAAACTTACTCCAATACAAAAATTAGCAATCCCTATAATTCTAAAGGGAAATAATACTTTAATAATAGCTCCAACAGGTTATGGAAAAACTGAAGCGGCAATAATACCAATTTTTTACAGAATTTTTGCTTCAAGACCACAAGAGATTTCTACATTATATATAACTCCACTTAAAGCATTAAATAGAGACCTAGAATCAAGACTAAAAAGACTTGGTGAAGCCTTCGGAATAAGCATAAAGACTAGGCACGGAGATACAACTCCAAAAGAAAGGAAAGAAATTGTCGAAAAACCTCCTGACGTTCTTATAACTACGCCCGAAAGTTTGCAATATATTATATTGAATGAGTTTTATAGAAAATATTTCGCAAATTTAAGATGGATAATAATTGACGAACTACAGGAAATGTTGGATGAAAAAAGAGGATACGAGCTTTCGGTAGTTTTACAAAGACTTAAAAGAGTCATAAAAGGAACTCCACAAATAATAGGAATTTCTGCTACAATAGGAAATATAGAATTAGCCAAAAAATATCTAGATATAAACGGCAACGTAGAAGTTGTAAAAATAGATGTTACGAAGGAAATGGAATTAAAATTGCTAATTCCAAGACCTAACGATGAGATAAAAGATCTTGCATTAAAAGAAGGACTTGATATAATCCTAACTGCTAGACTTAACGAAATAAGTAAAATAATTAAAGAGAACAAACCAGTTCTAATTTTCACAAACACTAGAGAGACTGCAGAATTCCTTGCCAACAAACTTCAATCAATATTTAACCTGAACGTTGCAACTCATCACGGATCTCTATATAGAGATGTCAGAATAAATGTAGAAAAAGATTTTAAAGAAGGAAAGTTAGACGCAATAGTTGCAACTTCAAGCTTAGAATTAGGAATAGATATAGGTATAATATCGCTTGTAATACAATATATGTCTCCTAAGCAAGTTATCAGACTATTACAAAGAATAGGAAGAAGCGGTCATTCACTTTATAAAAAAGCTAAAGGCGTGATCATACCATCAAATTACCTCTTTGATATCCTAGAATGTGAGGCACTAATAGAAGCAGTAGGAAATTATTTAGAGAAACCATCTTATGAAGAAAACCCATTAGACGTCTTAGCTCACCAAATTGCCGGAATGATTCTCGAAGGATATGATGATAAAAAGGAGATACTTCAAATAATTAGAAATTCAGTTTATTTTGCTAATTTAAAAGAAGAGGAATTAGATAGCGTAATATCTCTATTAGAATCTGAGAGAATAATTAAAATCAAAGATGATGGAAAGCTCTCTCCTTCCTCAAGAACTTGGAAATACTATTACCAGGTTAACATGATACCTGACTCTATAAGATCTTACGACGTAATAGAAGTATCGAGTAATACAAAGATAGGAAAACTCGACGAGGATTTTGTAGTCATGCTAGATGAGGACTCAATATTCATTTTAGGAGGAAAACTCTGGAAGGTGATCTCAATAGAAGATAACAAAGTAATTGTAGAAAAAGCCTCTTTAAAGGAAGGAATCTTACCAAGTTGGTTTGGAGAATCAATACCAGTAGAGAAGGAAATAGCCAAGAAGGTATTCAAAAATTTAGAAAAATACATGAAAGAAAGTTCTCCTTACGAAGAAGTCAATGAAAAATTAAAAAAATATAAGGCAAAAGGTTATCCAGAGCTCAAAAGCAACGAGATTATAATAGAGATAATAGGACAAAATAAGGATCTTGCTGTAATTTTATCTCCTTTCGGAAGTAAAGGAAATAATACTTTGGGAGCAGTAATATCTTTTATCTTGTCCAAGATTAGTGGTATAAAAGTAACATATAGGAACGATCCATATCACATAGTCCTTGCATCTATGACTCCCATATCAAGAGAAATGATGGAAAAAGCAATAAAGATAATTACATCGCTAAGTGAGAGAGAAATAATAGAAATAGTAAACAACGCAATCAAGGAAAGCCCGCAGTTTAAATGGCAATTGCTAATAGAAGCAGAAAGATTTGGTGCAATAGATCTAAATTCGGATATCCAAGTGAGCAGTACATTGCTCAAAGCATTTACAGATACAATAGTTGGTCAAGAGGCAGTAAAGGAAATGACAGTAAAATATCACGACCTAAGCATTTTTGAAGAATTAAAACATTACTCCTGGAATATTTTGGAAGTGCCAGAACCATCACCTTTATCACAAGATTTTCTAGATAGACTTCTAGCCTTTACCACGGAATCCAACTCAGCTATGTTAGAAATATTCAAAAGAAGACTCCTTTCAAAGGACGTGAAAGTATTATGCATAATGTGCGGATGGAATGAGATAGTTAGCATAAGAAATGTTCCAGAAAAATGCCCTAAATGCAATTCTGTTTTCCTAACAGTTACTACTCCAGACGATAAAAATAGTCCAGAAATAATAAGGAAAGTACTTAAGGGAGAAAAATTAAAGAGGCTAGAAAGTAAGAAACTTGAGGAATTAAGGACAATATCTTCTCTATTTTCAAGATATGGAAAATACGCATTCGTCGCCCTAGCAGTTCCAGGAGTAGGACCTTCAAACGCTGGTAGAGTCCTTAGTAAATTATCTGATGGAGAAGAAAAATTTTACCTTGCTCTCATAGAAGAGGAGAAAAAGTTCCTCAGAAACAGTAAATATTGGAAATAGATGGTAAATTAAAGGTAAGTTTTAAATTATAGGCATAAAGTTTCTTTTAGATTACAATGCCCGCAATTGAAGTTGGCAGAATATGCGTAAAAACTAGAGGAAAAGATGCAGGTAAAAAATGTGTTATAGTTGATATTATAGATAATAACTTTGTATTAGTAACTGGACCTAAGAAAATAACTGGAGTAAAAAGAAAAAGATCTAACATCCTACACTTAGAACCAACTGACAAAAAAATAGATATTCAAAAAGGAGCATCAGACGACGAAGTAGAAAAGAAATTACAGGAAGCAGGATTAACTGACTTTATGAAAGAAAAGGTAAAGATAAAGATACCAGTGATTTAAATGATTTTTTATGATTTTATATATAAGATAGATAATTTTTGTGGATATAATAACCCATGGAATATAAAGAAAGAAGTCCAAACGTCGGACAAGTACGGCTTCTTTGCAGATAAAAGACCTATAGAAGAGTTAATAAAAAATTCAATAATAAACCTAGATAAACCTCCAGGGCCAACGAGTCACGAAGTAGCCTTTTGGATTAAGAAAATGTTTAACCTCAGCAAAGTAGGTCATGGTGGGACCCTAGAGCCCTAAAAGGGCGGGGTAACCCAAAAGTATCTGGAGTATTACCTATAGGGCTAGAAAATGCTACAAAACTAATGACTTATATAACTAAAGCTGGAAAAGAATACATCTGCGTAATGGAAACTCACGAGAAAGTTGATTTACCTATAGTTAAAAAGATAGCAGAGGAATTTAAAGGAACAATTTACCAGAGGCCGCCTGTTAGATCTTCAGTAAAGAGAAGATTAAGAACAAGGAAAGTATTCGACATTGAAGTTCTAGAAGGAAAAGACGACAAGCTATTTTTACTTAAAATCTCATCAGAGCCAGGAACTTATATGAGAAAAATATGCCACGACATGGGGATAATCTTAGGTACAGGGGCGCACATGAGAGAATTAAGGAGAATAAGATCTGGCATCTTCACGGAAAACGGATTAGTTACCTTACAGGAAGTTTCTGAAGCATTATACATGTGGAAAAACTGCAAGGACGAGACTGACCTAAGGAAAATATTACTCCCCATGGAGATAGGTCTTTGCGGCATACCAAAAATTATCTTAGACGATAATGCAGTTAATGCAATAGCTTATGGAGCAACTGCAAATGCCCCAGGAATAGTAGCTTATCAAAACTTCAAGAAAGGGGACTTAGTAGGATTAATAACATTAAAAGGAGAAGGAGTAGCAATAGGTAAAGCTTTAGTCGATTCTAATAGCGTACAGCAAATGAAAAAAGGAGAAGTAATAAAACCTAATAGAATTCTAATAAAAAGAGATGTTTACCCAAGGGCGTGGAAATGAGAGAATTTTATATTGTGAATGACGTAATAGACGGCATTCCTCTATCGTTAGTAAGCCATCCAGGATTATTCTCAAAGAAAAAAATAGATTTAGGCACTAGAACTTTCCTAGAAAACCTAATAATTCCACAACAAGGAACAGTAGTAGACCTAGGTTGTGGATACGGCGTAATAGGAATTTTTATCGCACTTAAAAACGAAAACCTAAAAGTCTACATGCTTGACGTAAATCCGTTAGCAATAGCTACGGCAAAAATGAACGTAGAAAGGTATAATTTACAAAATCGTGTAATAGTAATGAAAAGCGACGTACTTTCTGCCCTTCAGGAAAAAGTTGATGCTATATATTCAAATCCCCCCTTATCAAAAGGAGTCGATTTTCTACAAAAATTTGCAGAACAGTCTGCAGAAAAACTCAAAAAAGGCGGATTTATTCAAATGGTTGTTTATAAAGGAGAAAATAACGTGCTAAAAATATTTTCTAACTATTTTTCCGATATAAAAGTAATTAAAAGAAGCAAAGGCTACTCCATTATAGTAGTTAATAATTAAAACTCTCGTGGTAATTTTATATTTGCCGGGGTGCCCGAGCGGACCAAGGGGCTGGCCTTGAGAGGCAAAGCTTAAGAAAGCCAGTAGGGGAAACCCTGCACGGGTTCAAATCCCGTCCCCGGCGCTTTTCTCTTATAAAATTGAAAGAGATTTATGTTCTCTTTATAAAGACGTAAATGGAACATCAAACCTTATTTTTGGAACAGTGTGTCTTTCTCATAAGTAGGGTATAATAATATGCTAATTGACCCAACTAAACTCGATGACGGGCAGAGGAAGAGGGTGGTAAAGAGGTTCATGGAGAAGCTCGGACTTACGCAGGCTGCCAGGGAGCTGGGTGTGGGGAGAAGCACATTGTGCAGATACGTGAATACGGATCAGAATATCCCGCTGGAAGTAGTGAGGAAAGCTGCAGAAATGTTAGCTTCAGACGAACTTTCGGACGCAATATACGGGCTGAAAGTAGTTGACGTTGATTTTACTACTGCATTATCAGTATATCCATTTTATAAGAATATTGGTATCTAAGAAAAAAGCTTCATTTTGACTCATTTTTAACCACATGAATCTTCGAAAAAAGATAATATCCTAAGGAATCCTTCGAGGGCATAGGTGTCCTATCGGCAACTAGTACATGTAATAACGCTCCACTTAGCTCAGATATGTAAGGAGGTACTTCTTTTTTCTTTATATAAATTAGTATGGGTATCCCAAAAAATCCTACTAGAAAATTAGCTATATTTAATTTATCTTTAATTTTAGTATCTTTTTTATGTTAGGATTAGGTATGTTTATTTTACGCAATTTTAGGTGCACCAATGTCACGAAACGTAAATATAATGAATAATAAGTGGATATCAGAAAATTAGGGTTATTAGAATTTAATACTTCATTATAAAACTCCTCTTCATTTTCCTTTAATCCGTCAATAAGGTTTCTTAAGCCCTCCATTACCATTTCTCTATATTCTCCTAAAGTTGTATTGTTTTCTAGTAAATAGCAAGACTATTGGAGAAGAGACAGTATAAAATGATAAGTTATGTAATGTATAATAATGCGGCTATCTCCCCCGAAAGGTAAAGTAATACTAAGTATATTCCTATTCTTAAGTTTCCGAATCTCATTAGGAAGGGTAGAGCAGAGGAGTTATAAAGAAGTATAAAGCTCACTCCAATTGATAGTATACCAAGAATTAGATTTTCAGAAACATTTAAGCTTACGATAAAGCTCATTATTCTAGAAATAATTAAGGCTATGATAAAGCCGAACAGCATATTATAAATAGCGGGCTCACTTAATACCAATTGCCTGAGGAAGTAAATAAAAAGACTCTTCATCAATTATCTATTTACAAGGTCATTATTAATAGTAAATAAAAGTTAAGAAGTTTTAACTGCATTATGCCCTTTTATCAACCGAAGAAAAACTTCCCTTTAACATGGAAAAATTTATGTGGCGTTAAATGAGTAAGTCCGCTATTCTGCGATCTCTATGTGTCTTAAGAATAGCGAAAGCACTGCAGCTATGAAATCTAAGGATGCCGAGATGTAGAACGAAATCTTGATTGCATGCATAAATGGTGGTGCAATAGCTTGTGGGAACCATTGTCTGCTGGTTATAGTATCGATTACTGGCTTGCTTAACGATGAAATTACTTGAGGCGGTAGCGTAGATAATAGAGTCTTAACAGGATCATAGCCGAGGAAAGCTGAAAACAGTGCAGCGGTCACTGGTATTTTATAAGCTATAGGGCCTAATTGGGGTGCACCGGCTTGTATAAATGCGTTATAAAGTGCATTAGGTAATGTTAAGGACAGTACACTTATTATTATTGTAAAGAATATGGCAAAACTTGCAGTTTGTGCACTAGTCCAGAGAGTATTCCTCATTCCCGCTGCTGCTCCTCTATTCTTACCCGGAACACCGCTCATAATTGCTGAAGTACTAGGGGCTACAAACATCCCCATACCCATACCCATTATAAAAGTTATCACTAGGAATTCCCATAAATTGAAGTTATAGGGCAATGTACTTAACGCTAAGAAACCTACACCCAGTATTACTAAGCCTAAACTGGCAAAGACTCTAGGGCCGTACTTATCTGACAATACCCCAGCTATAGGCCCCATTATAGGGGCCCCTAAGCTCATAGGTATTAGGTAGATTCCAGCCCAGAAAGGGGTCTGTGAGTAGGGGACTCCATGCAATGGCAACCATATACCCTGGAGGAGTATTATAAGAACTAGACTTAGTCCTCCGAAGGAAAATGCGAAAAGTAATTGGGCTAAGTTTCCGAGCATAAATGATCTTATCTTGAATAGGTTTAGGTTAAACATCGGGTATTTTACTCTCCTTTCTATGAATGGAAAGATGGATAGGAGTACTGCTCCGGCTATTAATGAAGCTATTACGTAAGGGTCAGTCCAACCAGTCTGTGAAGTTCCGTAAGGCATCAGGCCATATGTTATACCTAACAGTATTAGTATTAAACCCGTTGCAAATACTATGTTACCTACCCAGTCTATTTTCTCTCCCTTAGCTAAGGGGCCGGTCTCTTTTAATGTTCTGTAACTCCATATTGTGCCGAAAATTCCTATCGGAACGCTTACAAAGAACACTAACCTCCAGTCTATAGGGGCTAAGATTCCCCCTAAGACTAGTCCCAGTATTGTGCCAACTATTGTGGACATCTGGTTCATACCCATTGCTTTTCCTCTCTCGTTTGGGGGGAATGCATCCGTTAATAACGCTGTAGTATTTGCGAAGAGGAAAGTAGCCCCTATGGCTTCTATAATCCTAAAGGCTACGAGCTCAAGTGCCCCTATAGTACCAGTGTTCGGAGTCAACGTTAGTAGGACAGCACCTATTGTGAATATTACAAACCCTAAATTATAGAGTTTAACTCTCCCGTAAATATCGGAAAGCCTGCCAAAATTAACCAAGAATGATGCACCTATAATTCCATATCCCATCAAAAACCACAGTAAGTACTGAAATGTTGAAGGTTCAACTGGGTTTACCTGGATCCCCCTGAAAATTGCAGGTAGAGAGATAAGGACTATTGTACCGTCTACCGATGCAATAAAGAGTGCAAGAGTTGTGTTTAAAAGAACGATCCATTTATACTCCATTTCTTTTCCCGATATTGTTACGAATAACATTTTAAAAAGTGCTTAATTTAGTTAAAAATTTTTAACCAGTTAGAGTATAATATTTAAATACTAAGTATAGTTAAATCTTTTTAACTTTATTATCCATTTATATGGTTCCTTGACGAGTTGGAGGGACTTGAGGTACTTGCCCCAATGAATAAGCCTGCTACATGACCTAAAGAAGTCAAGTTAAAAAATCTTAACCATAATCTGGCCTTAAAACTATTTAGGAATATTATATAAAAGGTGAAGGGTTATCAGTAAAGAAATAGACGTTCAGAGATCATTAGAAATAAGCGAGAAGCTTTACTGTAGAGTTATGCTTAATGCCGCAAAGACAATACTAGATTTCATAGGGTTTGGAAGCCTCATTACCTTTTTATTGACAAGCATTATCTCAAACCCTTTTACTTTTAACATTAGCATACTAGCCTTCTCTACTCTATACGTGATTATCTCTTGGAGAATGAGTAGGTTCGTATATCCATTTATTAAGGCACGTAATTATCACAGATCTTTGATAATTCTCAAAAAATTTCCCTTGATTGTTAAGCTAACCTACGCACTATCGCTCATAATACTTTACATCCTATTTCTACTCTCATTTTATATTTACTTCCTATCTAATTTGCCAGTTTTTCTTGTAGGCGCATATGTATCTTTCATTGGGAGTCAGCTAATTTTTACTATAAGATTTCTTAGAGAGAACTCTATAGAATACCTTCTAGTTGCATCATATATTCTTTCTGGAATAGCCATTATATTATCTCCTTTTTATATAATAATCCTCTTAATCCCGCCACTCTTAGCCTTTTTATACAAATTGATAAGGAGGGTTAAGGAGTGGAGCTAGAGAGATTAATAAAACTGTTGAAGGATAATAAGGTGTTAAACGTTGGAGTTAGATTAGGAATTCTGCTAGGTCTTTATTACACCAGGTCTGCATGGTTTAAGGAATTGTTAGAATCAACTGGATTAAATAAGGCTGAATTATATCAGCATCTTAAGATCTTGCAGAAGAGTGAATATGTGGAGATTAAATATATTCCTACAGCTGAAGGTAAGAGGTTAAAGGTTTTTATAACTAAAAAAGGAGATGAACTAATAAACCAATTCATTGAACTATTAAGGAAGCAATAATCTTATCGCTTTAAAGAATTTAATACAATTTCCTTAGCTTTTCCTCAACTTATTGGATGTTAAATTTTTAATAGAAACCATCAATCGCACGAATCTTGTAAAGAATTTTTTCACCATTTAATAATTTTCAATTTTTCTCTAATTATGAGAGCATTTGCACAGTGAGTTGTTGAGATATCTATTGTAAACTTCATTGATATGTTTATAATCAAATAAAAAAGGATGAGATTTTCTATTAATACGATAACGCTACTTATAGAAAAGTCCATTAAATAAAAAGAATTTAATTGAAATGTGTATTGGCTTTAATCAAAATATATTTAGTAAAATAAATTCTTTCAGTTAGTACATGTTAAATTTTGTAATTTAATCATATAAATTACAAAATACTTCCAAATTGGCATAAGATTTTGTTAGCAAAGAATTATTAACAATACCATTAAGAAATTCTTAATAAAGTTCGAAATTATTCTCTTAATAATTGGAGAGATTTCTATTAATACTTTCGTCAACTATCTTCCTCGCTTCCTTAATTTCCTTCATCATCTCTTCAGCTTCTTTTTCACTAAGAATACCGAAATATTTCTCCATTTTTCTTCTCTTCACACGCGAATATTCTCTCATAAGGCCTTCACTAAATTTAGTAAAGCCTTTATTACATTTATTTCTACTTACAGACGTATTCTCCTATTTCACATGCGTAATTAGTTTTTAGGAACTTTTACTCACAGATTCTGAATTTCAGCTATACAATCTAAGAATCTCTAGGTTTGTCTCTTAGTCCGTCAAGACCTTCTTTCTTGTACTTGTTTATCCATAGTCTCACTGTTGAGTATCCCTTATTCAAGACTCTTGCAACTTCGACCTCTTTCATACCGTCAATCACATACATTTTAACTGAAAGAATCCTCTCCTTAATTCTCACGTCCTTCTCTTCCTCGTAAGCTTTAACTAAATTTTCCATAATTCAAATTGGTAATACTACGCCATAAACTTTTCAGAAATACTAACGCTTCACTCATACACTTAACCGACCTAAGAAAAGACACGGCAACAAGACTACTCCTAGGCTGAAGAAACTGAGGAGGCTGAGAAACAACAAAGAAATTACCCAAACCAAGAAGAAAAGAAGGAATGTATCTAGAAGCCAGTTGGCTAGTTGGAGGACATATATCACATTTACAATGTCCTTGACTATCTCTTATTATAGGCATAATTTTATCTTGTGCTATTGTCTTTATTCTTTCTCTATAGGTTGGTATTATTATTGAATAGGGTGGTTGGTTTGATTCGTAAGTATTTGGATATATTGGATTTACTGGATTTACGTACTCTTGTTTTGCCCTCTCTGCTCCGAATAATACTACTATGTAACCTCCCGTAACTCCCTTACTTTTCATTAATTCTGACATCCTTTGGTACATGCTTGCGTTATAAGGGAATCTTCTTTCTGCGCCAAATTGGTATACACTAACGTGGGACCTTTTTCCTGCCCTCCAAAAGCTTGATGCACCTCCTATGTAAACCATCATATTATTTCCATTACAGTTAGTCCTTGCCATTATTCCCTGCCTGAATAAAGTATAGATAGAGCAATTCTCCGCCTCACACCTAACGTCCTCGTTAGTAGAAACGCGGGTAAAATCATTTTTAAATAATTCACGTCATCACTTCTCTCCTTTATTCTCTTAGGTATTTTCTCATTGCATTTTAATTCTTCATTGACTTCCTTCATGTCAGTAACTAAGTTGGTGAATGCACCAAGTCTCGACGCTAGAACTGTTGCAATACTAGCTAAGCTATTTAAAATATCGAGACATATTCCGTAACCTTGAGTTTCGTTTTGCTCTTTTAATACTTCCTCAGTTTCCTCCACATTGCCTTCTGCCTCATATTCCTCGAGTTCTTCTTGAGACATACACTTTAGTCAATTTTATTAATCTTAAATGTTATCATAGCATCAATTCAACATAAGATTTAGCTCTTAAAATGAAATTTAAAAACTGCAATATTCATAATACAGAAGATATCAATACCTAGAAAGAGAATGCTAAGCACTGAAGAAAACCTTATTTATTAGATTTTAGAAGTTGTAGTGAGTAAACTTTAAATACTTACTGTAATAATATTAATATGCCGTAGTAGTCTAGCCCGGTCTAGGATGAGGGCCTGTCGAGCCCTTGACCCGGGTTCAAATCCCGGCTACGGCGCGCGTTTTAAGAGGGCTCGGCTCGATTTTTAAAAGTTTTTAGCTTATGTTGGACGTTTATTTTTCATTATAACATGAAAAACGGATAATTCTTGAAAACTGTTTATAAGTACGAGAACAAAGGGAGAGTTTAACACTTAAAGGAAAATGATTAAATGCCATTTTATCTTCGAGCGTGCAAGAAAACTCGATAAAAGCATAAAAAGGGAAAATCTCCTATTCTTCCTCTTCATGAGGGTCACAAGCTGGTGTAAATCCTTGATTAAATAAATAGTTATAAATTTCGTTTTCCAGCCAAGATAATATATTCTCTTCTTCTTGTTCGGCGTTAATTTCATACATTAAACTAGAAAGGTATTGTTGAACTTGTTGAATGTATATAATTTTAGCATTTCTCGGTAAATTAGGAGAATTTTCAATACAGCTTGTAGCGTAATTTAAGGCTTCGTTATATATTTTGTTTAATTTATCTACGTAAGTTTTTGCATCTCTTATTATTTGCTCTTCGCTCTCCCATTCATCAACTGCCATTACTGCTGAAAATGCTATTCCTGCTAGAACTCCAGAAGAGATTAAACTACTTATAGCATTCTTAGCCTTTCTTATACCTTCCAAGACTATGTTAACGGCATTCTCTTGTTTTAACCACTTAATATACTGGTTAATATTAGAAGGCTCGGGAACCTTGACTAAGGTTAATATGTAATATCCAGCAATAAAATTGCTAGGAGGTAATTGAGATAACAAACTCCTATTAGTGACAATATTACCTTCATTATCGGCATAAAAATCAGTAATAGCACTAACTAAACCTAGAACGCCATAATCTGTACAAAGTTTGCCATTATTAGGATTATAACTAAGATAGACCGGAGCACCAATAGACATATTATTTAACATGAAAGCGGGTGATCCATTATAATTATATACTTTAGGATATAATAATCCATTGTCAGTATAGAATGGTGAATATCTTGGGAAGTTAGATATTACTACTCTTAAATATCCCAGAAAGAGTTGGCTAGGATAATCACCGTAATAATTGACTCCTGAATTATAATAGGCCGGATAAGGATATGGAAATCTAGAGCTTATTTCAAGGAGATCGTCTGGTAATGATAGACTTATGTAGGTCGACGTATCAGACTTATAATAGAAATCCTTTTCTCTAGCTACGGCTAAATGATTTAATTCTGGTTGGTATGTTAATAGTTGCGGCATTGCTGATGGTAATATCATTTGGTTTACCGATTCTTCATAGGTAACTTTGTTTGCTATTTTATAATACGTCGGATTCATCCAGCTTAACCCAGGCCTTCCTAATATTGGTATTACGCATATTTGTGTTAGGTTTTCTTCTGTGAGCACTTTGGCATATTCTTTTAACGCTGCAGTGTTTATCCTTGTTCCTCCGTGTATCTTTATACTCCCTTCCTTCGTCGCTCCTAATTGTGTCCCCCCTTGGAATACTAAGTATTTCCCTGATCTCCAATAGCCTGTGTTATAATTTACGCATCCTCCGATAAAGTATAATATTCCTTCCTCATTTGATGTAATTACTATGCCTTGTCTGATAATGTCTATTAGCGATCTAGTACTGCTTGAGATTGTTTCAGGAATTATTATTGCGGGATATAGTCAAAACTTATTTTCTGAGTAGGCTTCTTTATTCCCTTGTACTTGGCACATTTCGTCCTCTTGGTTTATTGTAGGCGCTTTGTTTGCTAATGCAATTTGTGGATATTGTTCTAGGTCTTGTGCTGTTATTGGTTTCTGTTGTTGCACAAAGTAATTGTATATATTATATTCATAACTTGCAGACTGTTCTGCAATGACTTGTAATTGTTGTTCTTCCTGAGACATAAATAATAGATTTATTAGAACTTTAAAAACATTTTCATAATAGATAGTATTTAGGAGCTTATTCAAAATATAAAAAGTTTGCTCAATTATTCTAATTAAAGGATAATCATCGCTTTACATCAACTAATTTGCTTGCTGAGAGTTGTCTACGCCAACACGTAATTAATTATTTTTAATTACTTCTAAATATCGCTTTGGTTTGAGCAATATACTTTTTCTAGTAAGAAGAGCGCCGGGGACGGGATTTGAACCCGTGCAGGGTTTCCCCCACTGGCTGACCGGTTAACTCTCCAGGCCAGCCCCTTGGTCCGCTCGGGCACCCCGGCAAATATAAAATTGGATAAAAAACTTAAAAGATTTGCACTAATAAGCTAAGGAAAAATCGTCTAAATTAATTCTATCTCAATATATACGTCTTCTGGAACTCTTACTCTCATTAATTGTCTCATTACTCTTTCGTCAGCGGCAATGTCTATTACTCTTTTATGTATACTCATTTCCCACTTTTCCCATTTCTTCCTTCCTTCTCCGTGTGGTAATTTCATTACAGGTACTTCTAGTCTTTTAGTAGGCAAAGGCACTGGGCCTCTCATACTAATTCCGGTCTTATCGACTATAGCCTTTATTTGTGTTACAACGTAATTTAGATCCTTGACATTAGTGCTCCATAATCTTATTCTTGCTTTAGTAGGCATAAAAAACACCAAAAAGAGTTTACTTAATCTCTACCTTCATTGGTTTAATGTCAGTTATAACTCCTACTCCTACAGTTTTACCCATATCTCTTATTGCAAATCTACCTAACGCTGGGAAATCGGAGAACTTTTCTACGCATAGAGGCTTAATTGGTTTAAACTTTACTATTGCTGAATCTCCTTGCTTTAAGAATTGTGGATGGTCTTCTACTACTTTACCAGTCTTTGGATCAAGCTTTTGTACTAACTCTGTAATTTTACAAGCAATGCTAGCAGTGTGAACGTGAAGAACTGGCGTATAACCTACTGCTATAGCTGTTGGATGCCAGACTACGATTATTCTAGCTGTAAATTCGTCGGCAACTGTTGGTGGATTATCTAAATGACCTGCAACGTCTCCTCTCTTTATATCCTTCTTTTCTACGCCTCTAACGTTAAAGCCGATGTTGTCTCCTGGCTCTGCTTTTTCTAATCTTGTATAGTGAGTCTCTATAGACCTTACTTCTCCTTTCTTTCCTACTGGCATGAATACTACTACGTCGTTAACCTTTAACACACCGCTCTCTACTTTACCAACTGGCACTGTTCCTACTCCAGATTTGGAATAGACGTCTTGTATTGGTATTCTTAAAGGCTTATCAATAGGCTTCTTTGGAACTTCAAACATGTCTAATGCTTCTTCTAATGTTGGTCCATTATACCATGGCATGTGTTCGGATCTATGAGTTACATTCTCTCCTGTAGGAGATACTACTGGAACAAATGGAACTTTGCTAACATCGTATCCGAAGGCTTTCATGAATTTTGATACCGTATCTTTAACTTCATTATATCTCTTTTCGCTATAGGGTGGATCTGTTAAATCCATTTTAGTTACTGCTACTACTACTTGGTTTATTCCCATAGTCTTGGCTAATATTATATGCTCTCTGGTTTGACCTTCTTCGCTCATTCCTGCTTCAAATTCTCCTTTCTTAGCAGAAACTGCTATTATTGCGGCATCGGCTTGGCTAGCTCCAGTTATCATATTCTTTATGAAGTCTCTATGCCCTGGTGCATCAATAATTGTGAAGAAGTACTTCTTAGTCTCAAATTTCATAAATGTTAAGCTTATTGTTACTCCTCTTTCTCTTTCTTCCTTTAATCTATCAAGTAGGAATGCGTATTTTTCCGACTCCTTTCCTAATTTCTTTGCTGCTTCTTCTGCTTCCTTAATTGTCTTTTCGTCTAAAAATCCTCTATCCATTAATAGTCTTCCTACTAATGTACTCTTACCGTGATCTACGTGTCCTATTACTATTAAATTCAAGTGAGGCTTCTGAGGCGCAGACATTTATTCTTCACTCCTCACGCATTCTATTACATTCTTCATTAAAAAATTAGCTTATCTTGAGCTTAGGGCAATTCTCTCAGTTTCTTCTTTCTTTCTTATAGCGTAACTTTTTGGATCATTAGATGAAGCAGCTATTATTTCTTCAGCTAATGCCTCATCTATAGGCTTAGGATTATTAAATGAAGCTGTTCTCGCACCTTCTACTAAGTATCTTAACGCTAGATCAACTCTCCTTTGAGGAGATACATCTACAGCGACATAATAAACTATACCTCCGTACATTATTCTAGTTACCTCTTCTCTTGGTGCTGAGTTCTCTATTGCTCTAACTAAAACCTGGATAGGATTCTGACCAGTTCTTGCTGCTATTATCTCAAATGCTGCTCTAACTATATTATACGCTAAGAATTTTTTGCCCTTATTTCTCCCTGGCTTCATTAACTGGTTTATCAACCTTTCTACTATGGGTACTCTAGACTTACCAAATCTCCTATGCTCGTGCCTTCCTCCAGTATGAGGTAAATACACTGGCATTAATGATATGTATTTCTTTAAACTGGGGTCTCTTATTTCAACTTTTGTATCCCATTTTCCAAATATTCTAATATCTAGCTTACTTAATTCGTAATCGCTCATGCTATGAATGTTATGATAAGTGGAATATATAACTATCTGTTAATGAAGGGTTTAATATGTTGTAAGTCATATTTATTTTTGATAATGAAAGAGGAAGAAGATTACATAAAAGTAAATAGAGTTGACGCATTTGTTTACCCACTAGATGGTTTACCCGTAATGGTTTGCTATCTAGAGGATGGTAGAGAATTTAATTTATTTTATGTACCGATAGAGATTGTTATAGCAATAAATAAAATAAAGAAACAGTATGAAGAAGATAGTATATTAGGTGATAAGAGAGAAACAATTTTCGATATACTATCATTTATACCAGAAGTTACAGAAGAGATAAGTAAGCATATTAACAAAGTAACTATCGACGATATTTCTGGGTCAGTGTATATAGCAACTATAGAGCTAAAGTTTGATGGTGTCATAATTCAGAAAAGGATGATACCGAGTCATGCTATATACTTAGCACTAATTTCTAATAAACCAATATATGTCAAGAAAAGCTTAGTGGATGAACAAGAAAAAGAAAGGAAGAAAGGTGAAGGTGGAGAAGAGGAAGAGAAGAAATAATTACCTAACCGGTTTTTGTTTCTTCCCTTTATATAATGCGTCTAAAGATACTCCATTAACCATAATAACTTTATATCTAACTCCTGGTAAGTCACCCATTGATCTACCTAATGTACCTCCTATACCTGCTATTACTACCTCGTCGTGCTCATCAATAAAGTTCACTCCACCATCTCCTGGAACGAAAGCAGTAACTACTCTACCATTCTTAACTAATTGAACTCTAACACATTTCCTTACTGCAGAATTAGGTTGTCTAGATTCTATGCCTACTTTTTCTAAAACTATTCCTCTGGCCATTGGAGCTCCTTCTAATGGATCAAATCTCTTCTTTAATTGTAACATCCTAGCTTTGAATGACCTTTGGCTCCACCTAAACTTTAATCTCTTAAGTTTAAGTTTTCTTGCTGCGTATAAACCTTTAGGTGATTTTCCCGACATTTACGACCCTCAGACAATAACTACTGAGTCTATATCCATGTATCTTTTTAAAATTAATTTTGCTCTAACAACGTTCTTTCCGCTTTTACCTATCGCAATACCTTTATCTTGCGGATCTACTGTTATATAGACGGTCTTTTTACTATCATTGTCTATAACTTTTACACTTCTTACTCTTGCTGGTGACATTAAATTCTTTACCATGTCTTCTAAGTTATCACTATATGCAACTATTTCTATATCCTTTCCCAAAACTTTCTTTAGTTTCTTTACATTCATACCATTTTTTCCTATGGCTAAACCCATAAAATGAGGATCAACTAAGAAAATTATCCTATTATTTTCTTCATCTACAACACAATCCTTAGCAGTAACTTTAGTTACTTCTTGAAATAAAGACATATATCTTATTTCGTCCTGAGTTAGCTTAATCTCTGGCAATTATAATACACCTCATGAGACTGGCTTTGCAAGTTGTAGGATTTTTGAATCACCTTCATTTTCTACACCAATAGTTGATACCATAAAAGGTTTTCCAGCTAATGTTCCTAATTCCCATCCACTACCAGGATATTCATAAACTGGTACTCCAGACATTTTAGAATAATATAGAATATCTGCCTTTAAATCGGTCCTTAAAGTAGATGCTATTATTACTGCCTTAATTTTGCCTAATTTTAAGTTCTTTATTGTCCTTCTTGCTCCGAATATTACCTTTCCTGTTTTTAAAAGTGTTTTTAATTCTGATTCAAATGATATTTGTTGAGACATTTTATCACCTCACTCCAGGCTTCATGAGAAGCTCAACCATTCCAGTTCCAAGTTTAATAGGTTGCCCAATAATAATATTTTCTACTACTCCTCTAAACTCTTCCACGTCACCTCTTGCTGCAGCATCTAATAAATGTTTAACTGTTACTTCAAAGGCGGCTTTTGCAAACACGCTAGTTTTTTCTCCAGTTACGCCATGTCTTCCAATTTGCCTAACTTCACCGGTTCTGGTCATTATATCGGCAACTAGCTCAACATGCCTTATATCCACATCTAAACCTTGATCGTCTAATACTTTCTTAATTTCTCTAGTTATTAATTCTCTTGCGGCTTCAATCCCCAATACGTTTTCTACTTCGTGAAGATTATTTGTTTCTATCCTACTTACATCTACTCCTTTGATTCCTAATACTCCTTCTAAGTTAGATCCATCTGTTATAATCACGTATTCATCTCCTCTTTTTTGCACTATTGCTCTTTTTATTCCTTTAATACCTTTAATTTTAGTATTAAGTATCTTTTCTCTTGCCTTAAATAATCCGGTTATACTATCCATATTCTGGAAAGTGACGGTAATTGTTAATTCGTCCGGTCTATCAATAGTAAAGTCGCCTAATTTTAGTTTTCTGATCACTTTTTCAACTTCGTCTGGTTCAATTCCTTTATCTTTTAACATTTTCTCATCAAGATGAATTATAAGAGCCATAGATGCCATGTCTATGCTGGTAGAATCTACGACGTTCTCAATTTTTGTGTATTCTATTTTCCTAGCTATAGAAATTGCCTTTTCCCTATCTGTTTTATATTCATCTGTAAGATAGATAGTCATCATTGGTGTAGATGGAACTTTTCTTGCGTCTACTATTTCTATTAATCTTGGCAAACCTAAAGTTACATTTAACTCTCTAACTCCAGCAAAGTGAAAGGTCCTTAAAGTCATCTGAGTACCTGGCTCCCCAATTGATTGGGCGGCTACTACACCTGCAGCTTCTCCAGGATTTATTAGCGATACGTCATAATCTTTTAACGTTAAATTGATTATCTTATCAATCTCCTCCTTAGTTATATTTGCTGGATACGATATTATTGCATCTCTTAACTTCTGAATAACGCTATCTGGAATTTTGCCACTTAATGAAGATAATTTTTCTTCCAAATATTTTTTATCTTCCTCATTAATCATAAATTATCACCTCTTCCAACCTACAACCCTTTCTAGAATTCTATTTACATCAACAGTTTTACCGTGAGAGCTATACATTGGATGTACACCATCGCCTCCATATAAAGTTTGTATTACCTCGCCATACAAAGTTCTTACTGTGCCATCATATTCTATTCTTAAATCTGACAATGCATTTATTAATCTTCTTTGCATGTAGCCGCTTTGCGAAGTCCTTACTGCAGTGTCTACTAAACCTTCTCTACCTGCAGCTGCGTGGAAGAACAATTCTATAGGATTTAATCCGCTTCTAAATGATGAGTATATGAAACCTCTAGCTTCTGCAGATATATCATTGCGTTTAAAGTGAGGTAACGCTCTCTCATAATACCCTCTAGATATTCTTTCACCTCTTACTGATTGTTGCCCTAGCATTGCTGCCATTTGAGTTATATTTAGAACGCTACCTCTAGCACCAGTTCTTGCCATAATATACACATTATTAAATGGATCTAAGTCAGCTGCTGCAATCTCACCAGCATCGTTTCTTAATTTATCTAACGTATCTAGGATATAACTCTCCAAGCTTTCCTCTAAAGTTCTACCTGGTATTTGCTCTAGTTCTCCTTTTTCATACTTTGCAATTAGCTCTTGAACTTGTTTATCAGCCTGCTTTGCTTTTTCAGCTATTTTAGCCATAGCTTCTTGCGAAATAGTTACGTCGTCAATGCTCATTGTAAGTCCGTGAATTTCTATATACCTTATAAATACCTTGAATATATTATCCATTAACCACAAACCATAATCCTCTGGATACTCTCTAATTAACCAATGAAGTATACTTTCCGGCTGTTGGTTACCTAAAGCTTTCTTGTCGAATACTCCTTCTAATAGCTTTCCATTTTTAATAACTATGTAAGAATCGTGCGGACAATCTTCATCCGTGCATAATCTAGGACCGCTTGCTATGTTAGCTTGACCGTGGTAATTAAAGTCCTCCGGTAGGAATAAACTTACTACTTGCTTTCCTGTGTATAACCTTTTTGGTGCTAATATTGCAGGCTCTCCAATGTCTTTAGATATGTTTGCTACTCCAAGTATAGTTTGTACTTCATCCTCTGTTAAAAGCGTAGTTTTTACAGTAAGTAAATAAGCACCGCTGATATAATCTTGAGCAGAACCCATAATAGGACCTCCATATCTAGGAGTTAAGATGTTCTTATGTACGGTCATTAATTCCTTGGCTTCCGCAATAGCTTCTTCTGACTGTGGTACGTGCAAGTTCATTTCATCTCCATCAAAGTCTGCGTTGTATGGTGGACATACAAGCAAGTTTAATCTGAAAGTTCTACCCGGTAATACTTTAACTTTGTGAGCCATCATAGAAATTCTGTGTAAAGATGGTTGTCTATTGAATATCACAATATCGCCGTCTATTAGATGTCTTTCAACTATAAAACCGGGAGCTAATGTAGACGCAAACTCCTTCCTGTCTTTTACATAACGTAAATCAATTCTTCTACCATCTGGCTTTATAACGTAATTTGCTCCAGGCCATTTGTCTGGACCATTTAGCACATATTCCCTCATTCTTTCAATATTCCACTTTGTAACCCTTTCTGGAACTGTAAGTATTTTTGCAATATCTATGGGGACTCCTACTTCATCAATACTTATGTTAGGATCAGGAGATATTACAGTTCTTGAGGAAAAGTCAACTCTTTTACCGGATAGATTGCCCCTAAATCTACCTTCTTTACCTTTTAATCTTTGTGCTAGAGTTCTTAACGGCCTACCTGATCTATGTTTTGATGTAGGTAAGCCTGGAATTTCATTATCAAAATACGTTGCAACATGATATTGTAATAGGTCCCATAGATCTTCTACTATTAATTGTGGAGCTCCTGCATCTATGCTTTCCTTTAATCTTTCGTTAATTCTAACTATATCCACAAGTTTGTGTGTTAAATCGTCTTCGGCTCTAATTCCATTTTCTATCATAATTGATGGTCTTATTGTAATAGGCGGTACTGGTAGGACAGTTAGTATCATCCATTCGGGCCTACTAGTTTTAGGATCGTATCCTAATAGTTCTACATCATCGTCAGGTATTCTTTCAAGCCTATCTCTTATATCTACTGGAGTTAACCTAACTACACCTTCTTTTCTCTCTTCGTAGAAATTGTATGGTTTTTCAAGCTTTATCTTCAATTGTTTCTCTCCACAGTGAGGACAAACTGGGGCTTTCATTGAAGATTTCTTTATATGCTCGACAAGTCTTTTAGCAGCTGAAGGCCATCTCTTATTTATAGCATGATAAATCCTTCTGTACCTTTCTAATTCTTGATCCTCTAATTTTATTCTACCGCATCTCCTGCAAGTTGCACGAAGCAAATCATATATATGTTTAACAAACCCTACATGTATGACTGGCTTTACTAGCTCAATATGGCCAAAATGTCCAGGACAATTGCCCATCATATTTCCACATGTAGGACAACGCTGACCAGGTTCAATTACGCCTAACCTTGGATCCATAACACTGCCTTCTATTGGAGTACCGTCTTCGTCATAAACCTCAGAAGTAATTATAGCAGTTACTGACATCTTCCTTATTTCGTCTGGAGACAATATGCCGAATTTTACTCCTTTTATTATTTTTTCACTCATTATTATCACCTTTTAAAGAAACTTTATCACCAAGAATTAACCTGGGTGAAATAACCATGCTCATCAGCTCTTGAAGTAGCAATTTGAACGCATAGGATATAGTAACTGGGTATAAATTAGCTTTATCACCGTGAATTGGACATACGTACTTATTCTTATTCTTATCATACCAGCCTATGTAACCACATTGCTCGCAAACGTAAACAGTAGTTTTATCAGAATTATCAAGTAATCTATCTTTTATAACCATTGCAGCTCCATAACCTATCAAACAATCTCTCTCCATTTCTCCAAATCTTAATCCTCCTTCTCTAGCTCTACCTTCTGTAGGCTGTCTAGTTAAAATTTGAATAGGCCCTCTAGCTCTACCGTGCATTTTATCCGCAACCATATGATGTAATTTCTGGTAATAAACTACTCCATATAATATCCTTCCTTTTACTTTTTGTCCTGTTCTGCCATCATACACAACTTCTGTACCATCTGGTAAGAATCCGAAATCTAGAAGCTTCTTTTGCAATTCCTCTATTGGCGTATTATAAAATGGAGTTGCGTCCACTGTTTTACCAGATAATGCAGCGTATTTTCCAGCCAACGCTTCCATTATTTGACCTAGTGTCATTCTAGATGGTAATGAGTGGGGATTAAGTATAATGTCTGGTACAATACCTTTAACAGTATAAGGCATATCAGCTTGTGGTATTAGCATGCCTATTACTCCTTTCTGTCCATGTCTAGTTGCAAACTTATCTCCTAATTCTGGTATTCTTAAATCTCTAACTCTAACTTTTACTAGTTTATTTCCTTCAGAGGTCTCAGTAATTAACACTAAGTCTACAATACCTTTTTCTCCATGTCTAGTTATTACTGAAGTATCTCTCTTTGCTTGCTCTGGTGATAACTCTTTAAATTCCTGTAGAAACCTTGGTGGGCTAACTTTTCCTATTAATACGTCTCCTCCTTTTACTTCGACTTCTGGAGGAACTATTCCGTTCTCATCTAGTGACTTATAATAATCACTACCTTTGTATCCTCTAACTCCTGGTTCTGGTAATTGTATCTTATCTTCTTGGCCTCCAGGGTACTTAATTTCTTCCGCTGAGTACAACCTGAAGAACGTTGATCTAAACATTCCTCTTTCTACTGAGGATTTATTCATGATAATTGCATCTTCCATGTTATAACCGGTAAACGACATTACTGCTAGTATAGCGTTCTCTCCAGCAGGTCTATTATTGTACCCAATTATATCTAACGCCCTTGTTTGCACTAATGGTTTTTGAGGATAGTGCAAGAAATGAGCTCTACTATCCGTTCTTAACTGGTAGTTAGAAGCATAAAGACCTAAAGCTTGTTTAGCCATTGCAGACTGGTAAGTATTCCTTGGGGACTGGTTATGTTCTGGATATGGAATTATGGATGCTGTAATTCCAAGTATTGCTGGCGTCCATATTTCTAAGTGAGTATGCTCTGGAGTGACTTTACTTGGCTCTAATGCTATATACGCATTCTCTTCTTCCTCTGCATCTAAAAATTCTATTTTACCTTCCTTTACTAGAGTATCAAATGTAATTTCTCCTTTCTTTAGTCTTTGAATGTCCTCTTCTGTAACTAATGGTTTACCATCTTTTACCACGATTAACGGTCTCCTAACTCTTCCGCTATCGGAATTGACATAAACTTCATCATAAGTATCCGTAACTATATGAGCTACATTTATTTCATCACTAATTTCTCCAGCTCTCCTTTTCTCTCTTATTTTATTAGCTAATTCCTCACCATTAGGATAATAACCTACTAATCTTCCATTTAATATTACCTTACTCCAATTAGTGTAAGATGACGGATCTTCTCCTTCATCAATTTTCCTTATTAATTCTTCCAGTGGAATTACTCCTAGCTCGTAAAGCATTTTTTCGACTATCTTATCATTTATTCCTACGGATATTTGAGCGAGCAAAGCTAAATTCTTAACTAGACCGCTGTTTGGACCTTCTGGAGTTTCAAATGGACACATCCTACCCCATTGTGTGCCATGTAAATCTCTAGCTTCGAAATTTGGCTGACCTCTAGCTAGAGATGAAATAACTCTCCTTAAATGGCTTAACATTGATAGCCAATTAGTTCTATCCAAAAGCTGGCTTACACCAGTTCTACCTCCTACCCAGTTTCCAGTAGCCATCGCATGCCTTATTCTTTCTGTTATAATATCTGGTCTAACTAGTGCATTAAGAGTTAGTCTTCTTCCTCTTACCTTAGATTTTTCTAATTGATAAACTAGATCTTTTACAAATGCCTTAAACGCTACTCTAAATAAGCTAGAAAATAGATCACCTGCAAGTTTGAGTCTCTTATTAGCATAATGATCCTTATCGTCTGGCTCTCTTCTACCTAACTGTAATTCAATTAGTTTTGAAACAGCGTAACCTAAATAATACGCTTTCTTTTTCCTATCTGCAGGAGTAAGGCCTAAATGAGGTAGGAAATACTTATCTAAAACTTGCTCTGCTCTTTCTATTCTATTTTCTCTTTTTTGACCTATGGCGACTCTATTTCCTATAAAATCTAATGCGTCTTCTTGTGTAGTGATAGAAGAAGCTTGCTCTAAAGATGGTAATAACTCGTTTTGTATTTCTTCGTCAAAGGAGACAGCAAAGGTTATATCTCTGTCTGTTTCTAGCCCTAAGGCTCTCATTAATATCGCAAATGGAATTCTTCCAGGAACTGCTGGGAACGAAACGTGAATTGTGGAGTCTCTTAATCTTTCTATCGTTATTGGAACTCTATATCCTGCAGTACTGGATATTATTTTTGCTGTATGAGTAACATTTGAACCGCTCTTTCCTTCATCTACTAGGACTCTATTAGTAGCTAGATCTTCTTGTGTTACTATCACTTTTTCTGTTCCATTTATTATGAAGTATCCTCCAGGGTCTTTAGGGTCTTCGCCGATTTCTACTAGTTTTTCTGCAGGCAAGTCGGCTGTAGGGTCTGCTACTGATTTAAGCATTATAGGTAAGTCGCCTATGTAGACTTCTGTAGGTTCTCCTTCAATATTGTTCTCAACAGGAATCATTGTTAGATATATTGGCGCTGCATACGTTAAGTTCCTAAGTCTTGCTTCCATTGGAGTTATTTCTCTATCTCCTCTATCTGCCTCCCTTACTCTTGGCTTACCTACCCTTATCTTACCAAGTTTAATCTTTAATCCAGGAATTTCTGTCTCAATCTCTCCTTGCTCATCAATTATCTCTTGAAGCTTATTCTTTATAAAATCGTTAAACGAATCTAAATGCTGTCTTACTAACCCTCTAGATTTGAAATAGGATTCTACTATTGCCCACCTATCATCTACTGAAAGCATCATTTCACCCACTTATTACATACCTATAAATAACTGTCTCTCCAACAGTTTGGCTCTTCCTAGTAATTTTTATGATATCTCCTGGCTTAGCTCCAATGGCTTTTACTACAGGATCTGATGCCTTAATCCAAGGTAATTGCTCTGGGCTAACTCCAAGAGCTTTTAGCACTTTATATGCCTCTTCTATTGAAAGCACTTCATGTTTCGGAACTAAAGAATGAACTCTAGGATCTATTTTCTTATTAGAAGATGAACGCATGAAATACACCTTTGATAGATAAAAAGGCTTTCTGTAATGTAATATATAAGGTTTAAGTTAATGAAGCAAGTAGCTTTCTAGCGTTCTCTATCATCTGTCTTGCATTATTATATATTTCTTCATAACTTAAATTAACTCTAGCAATTCCTTGTTGTACAGCTTTGCTTCCTACTGCGGCAGCAACTCTTGGATAAACTTCCCACTCTGTCATTTTAGGTATAATATAATCCTCTGAAAGACCTTTTTCTCTAGCAAACGCAGAAAGTTCCCTTGCTGCAGCTATTACCATATCGTCAGTAATAGTCTTAGCTCTAACGTCTAAAGCTCCTCTGAAAACAGCCGGAAATATTAATGAATTATTAATTTGATTAGGTAAATCACTTCTTCCAGTTCCAACAATTCTTGCACCTGCTTTCTTTGCCTCGTCTGGCCATATTTCTGGTACCGGATTTGCTAAAGCGAATACAATAGCATCCTTATTCATTTTAGAAATTAATTTTGGATCAATAGTATGGGGGCCAGGTTTTGAGGCTGCTATTAATACATCTGCACCTTCAAAGGCTTTTTCCACTGTTGTGACGTTATCCTTATTTGATTCTTTAAGTAACTCATACTTCCATGGATTTGTATTCTTTATTTCTTCCTCATCTTCTCTTCCTCTATATAATGGGCCCTTAGTGTCAATAAGTATCATATTTGAATAAGGTATTCCGTAGGATTTCAATAAACGTGCAGTGGCAATATTAGCTGCCCCTACTCCATAAAGCACTATCTTAATTTTGGTAGGAGACTTACCTACAATCTCTAACGCGGAAATAAGTCCAGCTAAAGTGGCTCCCGCAGTACCTTGTTGATCATCATGCCATACTGGAATATGAAGTTCTTCTCTTAATTTATCTAATATGTAAAAACATTTTGGAGATTCTATATCTTCTAAGTTTATCCCTCCAAAGGCAGGCTCCAAAATTTTTACAGTCTCTATAATTTTATCTGGATCTTTAGTACCTATAGGTAATGGTATTGCGTCAACACCGCCAAGATATTTAAATAATAATGCCTTACCTTCCATTACTGGCATGGCTGCCTCAGGACCTATATTTCCTAATCCTAGAACTCTAGTACCATCTGTAACTACTGCTATCGAATTCCATCTATAAGTATATTGAAATGATAAGTCAGGGTTTTTACTTATTTCTTTAGAAACTGCAGCTACTCCAGGAGTGTACAAAATCGCAAAATCTTCTAATGATCTTATAGGTACTTTAGGCAATATCTGAATTTTACCTTTATACTTAGACGAAACTTCAATAGCCAATTTATCATAATCCAAACTTACAACCCATTATATCAAGAGAATGTGAGCTTAAAAATAATAACATAAAATTAAAGTAATCTATGTCACGGTGATATATTTGCCTAAATTAAGGCAACCAATAGTAGTCGTTCTAGGACACGTTGACCATGGAAAAACAACTTTGTTAGATAAAATAAGAGGCACGGCCATGGTTAAAAAAGAGCCTGGAGAAATGACACAAGAAGTTGGAGCCAGCTTTGTCCCTACATCAGTAATATCGAAAATAGCAGAGCCGTTAAAGAATATTATACCTATAAAGCTAGAAATTCCAGGTCTACTTTTTATAGATACTCCAGGACATGAATTGTTCTCTAATCTTAGAAGAAGAGGGGGTAGCGTTGCTGATATAGCAATTTTAGTAGTAGATATTATGGAAGGATTTCAAAAACAGACTTATGAATCAATAGAGATTTTAAAAGAGAGAAAAGTTCCGTTTTTAGTAGCTGCAAATAAGATAGATCGTATACCAGGCTGGAAGTCCAATGAAAATGAGCCGTTCCTTTTTAGTTTACAAAAGCAAAGCCCAGCAGTTCAGAAAAAATTAGATGAACTTATTTACAATCTTGTAATACAATTGGCATCAGAGAACTTTAATGCCGATAGATTTGATAGAATTAAAGATTTCACAAAATATGTAGCAATAGTTCCAGTTTCTGGAAAAACCGGAGAAGGAATACCAGAATTATTAGCAATACTAGCCGGTTTGACGCAACGTTATATGCAGGGTAAATTGAAGTTTGTAGAAGGACCGGCTAAAGGTGTAGTTTTAGAAGTTAAGGAAGATCCTGGTATAGGGCACACTATAGATGTAATTATTTATGATGGAATTTTACATAAGAACGACACTATAATTCTTGGAGGATTAAATGGAATTATTGTAACCAAGGTAAGGGGAATATTACTTCCTGCACCATTACAAGACATGAGACTTGCAAAAACTGGCTATAGATCAGTAGATGAAGTATCTGCTGCAGCAGGTGTTAAAATTTCGGCCCCAAATCTAGAGGAAGCTTTAGCTGGATCTCCACTATATGTTGCTGAAAATGAAAGCAAAATAGACGAATATAAGAAACTTATTGAGGAGGAATTATCAAAAATAAGATTCGCTAAAGATGTAAAAGGAATAGTAGTAAAAGCTGATAGCCTAGGAGTATTAGAATCTATTGTTACAGCACTAGAGAAAAGAGGAATACCAGTAAGGCTTGCAGATATTGGACCTATAACTAAAAGAGATATTGTAGAAGCAGAACTAGCAGGAAAAGAAGAGGAGGAATATGGTGTAATTGCCGCATTTAGAGTTAAACCTATAGGAAATCTTGATACTTCAAAAGTTAAGATAATTTACAATGATATAATATATCAATTAATAGATGAAGTAGAAAAATACATTAATGATGTAAGAGAAAGGAAGAAGAGGAGAACATATGATAGTTTAATTCTTCCAGGTAAGATAAAGATTCTACCAGGTTTTGTGTTTAGGAGGAGTGATCCAGCAATAGTTGGAGTAGAAGTAGAGGGTGGAATAATAAAACCTAAATTCCCTTTAATAAAGGATGACGGTAGAAAAGTTGGTGAAATACTACAAATTCAAGATAATAAAAAGTCTTTAGATAAGGCTACCAAAGGTATGGAAGTAGCTATTTCAATAAAGGGGAATGTAATGGTTGGAAGGCAAATAAATGAAGGAGACATACTTTATACTGATGTGCCTAAAGAAGATTTAGAAATTCTAGTTAATAATTATAAAGATACAATAACTGATGACATGAAAGAAGTAATACAAGAAATTATTAAGATAAAAAGAGTAGAAGATCCTTTATACGGTTTGGGTATTAAGTTGTAGCTCTGTTTCCTCGAAAAATAGAGACATCTCTTTCTTTGCTTTCTCTGGAGAATCCGATGCGTGTATTACGTTTTCTGCTTTGCTTAACGCAAAATCTCCTCTAATGGTTCCAGGGAGAGCTTCTTTTGGATCAGTAGCTCCTATCATTTTCCTTATAACGCTTACAGCTTCGTCTCCTTCTATTACCATGCATACTACTGGGCCAGAAGTTATATAAGAAATCAAATCCTCAAAGAAAGACTTACCTTTATGTTCTTCATACAATTTTTCCGCAGTTTCTCTAGAAATTCTTACCATCTTCATTGCTATAATATTAAGCCCTCTCTTTTCAAACCTAGAAATTATCTCTCCTATTAATCTTCTTTTTACTCCATCAGGTTTTATCATTACAAATTCTAATTGACTTACCATTACCTAACCCTCATATACGAGGTTGTCCACTTTAGCTTTCTCGGATCTTTATGATATTTTAGCATATATTTTCTACATTTACTAGAGCAGAACCATAAAATTGTACCATCATTCATGACATACATTAACCCTGTTCCTGGCCTTATCTCTTTTCCACAAAAACTGCACTTGTGAGTTACTGGAGGCATTTTTACCCACTTAAATTTTTGAGTGAAGTATTTAAGTGAATTGCTTAAGTTATTATACTGATTGGATATGAGTGAGAAAAAAGCTGAAACGTCGCCCATAATAGAAGAGTTTGGATTCCCTGCAGAAGTTATACAAATATTAGATAGAACTGGAGTAACTGGAGAAGTAACGCAAGTTAGAGTTAGAGTTTTAGAAGGCAGAGATAAGGGAAGAATATTGACAAGAAATATAAAGGGACCAGTAAGATTAGGAGATATAGTGATTCTTAGAGAGACAGAAAGAGAAGCAAGAAAGTTAACCACAAAGAGGTAAATTCATGCCTCTATTTTTATTATCATCTCCTCTTTCTTTACATATATTAACACAAATAAGAAATAAAGATACAGATCAAATTAATTTCAGGAAAGGATTAGTAAGATTAGGAAGGCTAATAGGTTATGAAATAGCTAACACTATGGATTACGAGATAATAGAAGTAGAAACTCCACTAGGAGTAAAAACTAAAGGAGTTAGAATTTACGATTTAGAAAACGTAATCATTATAAATATTCTAAGAGCAGCAACTCCTCTAGTAGAGGGATTACTTAAAGCATTTCCTGCTGCTAGGCAAGGTGTAGTGACTGCAAGAAGGAAAGAATTTGAAGGAAAAGAACCACCTAAGGAAATGGAAGTAGAAATTTTCTATGAAAAAATTCCAAAAATAAGGAAAGGTATAGATAATGTAATAATAAGCGATCCAATGGTAGCAACTGCAAGTACAATGCTAAAAGTTTTGGAAAAAGTTGAAAAAGAAGAACCTAAAAGAATTTACATTGCTTCAGTAATAGCGTCCGAGTATGGAGTTAAAAGGATTCTAGAATTATATCCTCAAGTATACTTTTTCACGATATCAATAGATCCTGAACTAAATAATAAAGGATATATAGTTCCAGGGTTAGGAGATGCAGGAGACAGATCTTTCGGATGAAAAATTATTGGAAATTGCAAAAAATGCTACAAGAAACTCTTATGCTCCATATTCAAATATACACGTTGGTGCAGCAATAGTTACTGAAGATGGCAAAATATTTACTGGAACTAATATAGAAAATTCGTCGTACGGTCTATCAATATGTGCGGAAAGAGTCGCAGTTTTTAATGCAGTTAGTAATGGATATAGGAAATTTAAAAAGATCGCAATAATAACCTCTGAAGGGAAAGGCATAATGCCTTGCGGAGCTTGTAGACAAGTCTTAGCAGAATTCTCTGAAAATATGGAAGTTATAACGCTTGATAAGGAAGGTAATGTGATAAGATTTAAATTAAATGATTTATTACCGCATGCATTTAGGTTATAGAGTGATAAAAATGCCAAAGATAGGTCTGGAAGTTCACGTTCATTTAAATTCATTAAAAACTAAATTATTTTGCTCTTGCCCTACAGATTATGTAGGAAAAGAACCCAACACCGTAGTTTGTCCAGTTTGCTTAGGTTTGCCTGGTGCAATACCGGTATTAAATGAAGAGGCACTTAAAAAAGCAATAATGGTAGCAATAGCTCTTAATTGCGAAATAGCGCCCTATCTGATATTCAGTAGAAAGCATTATTTTTATCCTGACATGGCAAAAAATTATCAGATTTCCCAATACGACGGCCCAGGTAGCATGGCAATAGCTAAAGCAGGATATCTTAACATTGGGAATAAAAAGGTAAGAATAAGGAGGATAAATATAGAGGAAGACCCTGCAAAATCAGTTTATCCTTCTGGATCAATGTTGACTAGTAAATATACGCTCCTGGATTATAATAGATCTGGAATTGGATTACTAGAAATAGTGACAGAACCGGATATTGAACAGCCTAAAGAAGCTAGGGAATTTCTAAACAAACTAAGATCAATACTGGAACATTTAGACGTATGCAATTGTGAAATTGAAGGTTCAATGAGAGCAGACGTTAATATTTCAGTTGAAGGTGGTGAAAGAGTAGAAGTAAAGAACGTTGGGTCTATTAGAGATGTAGAAGATGCAATAAAATATGAAGTTGCAAGACAAAAAGCTGCCATTGCACAAGGTTTAAAGGTAACTAGAGAAACTAGACATTGGGATGCAGAAAGGAAAGTTACAGTACCAATTAGATTAAAGGAGTCTGAAGAGGACTACAGATATTTCCCAGATCCAGATTTGCCCCCATATCAAATAACTGAGGATTATATTAGAAAAGTAAAAGAATCCATGCCAGAGCTTCCAGATGCTAGAATGAAAAGAATAGTAGAAATGTACGGAATCACGGAATATGATGCTGAAGTTCTAGTATCCGATAAGGCACTTGCTGACTTATTTGAGAGAACTGCAAAATTATATAACAATTATAAAAAATTGGTGAATGTTATAATAAATGATTATTTAAGGTGGATAAATGACAAAAACTTAAGAATTAGTGATTCAAAAGCTACTCCAGAAGCTTTAGCAGAACTTATGAATATGATGGATAAAGGTATAATATCAATAAAAATCTTAAAGGAAGTTTTGCCTCAAATAATTCTTGAAGGTAAAAATCCTAGAGAAATAATTGAGAAAGAAAAATTAAATGTGATAAGCGATAAAGATTATCTAGAAAAAATAATTGATGAGGTATTAGAAGAGGATAAAGACGCAGCACTTGCAGCTAAAAAGGATCCTAAAGTTATAAACTACCTTGTAGGCAAGGTAATGAAAAAGACTAGAGGCAAGGCCGACCCATATTTAACTAACCAGTTACTAAAAGAAAAGCTTCAAAATATCTAATCGCTGCGTGGGTCTCTCATCATTTTTCAGCACTTAAGTTGTAGCTCATCTATGTAATATGAGTCGGGGAAGATAAAATGATTAAAGTTAGTAAGGATAAGGAAATTAGAAATCGATTATTAGCTATAGACATACTTAGAGAATTGAAAAATTCATATACATATAAAGAAATGTCTGAAATTTTTGGAATTCAAGAAACACTTATTTGTAGATATGTAAATGGAAATACTGTCCCAAGCGATGTGCAAAGTATGGAAATAATTTCAAAAGTTAAAAATAAGGAGTTCCTGTTAAAATTCTTCAGAAATAAAATCAAAATTCTTGAAGACGGATATATAGATTCTTCACAATTATTGCTTTATCCAAATTTATTAAAATTACTTTTAGAACTGTATCTCACAAAATTAATGCAAAAAGACGCTGTTGACAAGATCTTTAGTATAGCTACTAACGGAGTTCCCTTTGCTACTATTGCGTCCTTAATTTTAGATAAACCACTATTAATAGCTAAAAAGCATAAAGACTCCATTAACCTAGAATATTATGAAGAAAGCCTAAAGGAAACTGATAGTGTAGTCAATAATATATATTTAAGGAAAGATCTGATAAAGAAAAATGATAGAATATTAATTGTTGATGACGTAATTAAGTCAGGTAAAACTATAAGCTCTTCTATAAAGCTTCTTCAAAAAGCGGGTGCTAGAGTAGTAGGAATATTAGTCTTGGTGGGCAATTTAGATAATATAAAGTATCTTAAAGACGAGAATATTCAAGTGATATTTAACATATGACGTTCGCATATTTAGGAAACGGAGTGTATACAATTGATAACGAAATGTATATAATAAATACAGACGAAAATAACTTTTTTATAATAGATAGTAAAGAAAATATAGGAAATTCGGAACTAATGGATATTCTGGAAATAACAAAAGGTAAAAAGCCAATGTATCTTTTCTTGACTAGTTGTTGTAAATCTGTGAGTGGAGGTGCTTGGTACATTTACCAAACACTAGGAACTAGGATAATTGCTCATTATCCTGATTCTATTAACATAAGACATGGTGAATGCAATAATCTCACTTACACTCCCGTAAACGTATCGATAGAGCTGAAGGGATATATAAATTATGTCGAAAATATTAAAGTAATTAGTTCTAAAGTACCCACAAGTGGCTCAGTTATAATCAAATGGAAAGGTTTTCTTTTTGTCGGAAATAATAAAACCATTTCACCATATGGCAATGAAGTTAAATACGTATGCGGAGTTAATGGTTGTATAAAGGTGTGATAAAAATGGTTTATGAGCAGATTTGTGATTCTTGCGGAGAATTAAGGGAAGTAAAATACTGTAGTGTAAAAAAGATAAATGTTTGCTATCGTTGCTGTGTGGAATGCAAAACTCGTAATGTATGTAACATACGCGTATGGTTTAAAGGGCTTCAAGTCGTAAGATGAAAAATGTATGTAATCATTTTCTCTACTATAACAATTGATGGGAAGTTAGCATCAAAAGATTACTATAGTGAACTAAGTTGTAAATACGATAAAGTGCGTCAACATATTCTTAGGTCTGAAGTTGATGCTATAATGATAGGAGGAAATACTGTACGTATAGATAATCCTTCCCTAACTTTAAAATATGTTCATGGCAAAAATCCTATCAGAGTAATAATATCCAATAGTCTAAATTTTGATATAAATTATAAGATATTTAATACACCTCCTCAGACTATAATATATACTTCTAATAATTCTGAGAATAAAGATTTTGAAAATAAGATAAAAGAAAAAGGAGTAATAATAAGAAAGTTAGATAACTTCAACATATGTAATGTAATGAATGACTTAGAGTCTAACTTTAATGTACATAAAGTTATGATAGAAGGCGGTGGAAAATTAATATGGAGCGTAATTAAAGAAAATTGCTTTGATGAATTAAGAGTAACTATATCTCCAAGAGTATTCGGAAATGGTGTAAGTTTAGCTAATGGTGAAGGATTTCTAGGTAAAAACTCTCCAAAGTTAGATCTAGAAGACGTAAAAATTTGTGAATGTAAGGAAGAAGTTCATTTAATATATAAAAACCGTAACAAAATAAGAAATTTATAAAAATAAAGAAAACAAGTTTAAATGAAATGTTTATATGTATTTTTGTATATTTCTCCTTTTTCTAAGTCACTTACTACTCTCTTGTACTTTACTTGATCGCCTATACTGTTTTCTCCATGTAACTTTACCCATTCGTCTAGTGGTATCTGGTATTCCTTTAGTATTTTATCTCTATACAAGTCGTTTAATACGTTGTATGTACAGAAAGGAATCACACGACCATCTGGTGTTACATAATGTATATCGCATCTCATTACCCTTTGTATATCATAATTGTATAAATCCATAAAGTGCATTGTACCTAGGAATAAAGTCCTATAGTGCCATTCCCCTAATGCTTCATAATTGTGATTTACAATAATATTGTATAACATCTTATACACGTCGAAATCTTTAGGCCCTTTCTCTTTGTCAATAAACTTTCTAATATTGTACAAGATTTTTAATCCTACCCAATACTTGTTACCCCCTTCCTTTAGCTCTTCAGCTTTTTCCTTAAAGTATTCTAGAAGTCCTTCTAGATCAATAAACTTAGATAATGGTATGAAATGGGGTTTGCCTTCTCTCCATTCTACAAATACGTAAGTGCCAGCACCACAACTAGGGTGATTAGCCATTTCAAATTGTTCTTTTCCTGTTAATGCTTCTATCAATCTAGAAAATACTACTGAGGTTCCGATAGGATACCAGCTATCTCTTGTAATTTCTCCATCAGTTTGATCTTCTATATCCTTAATGATTTCCGGTATAGTTATCCTAAATCTAGATCTCATATTTCTTTTCATCATTCCTGTTAAGCTTACTGGTTGGAAGTTTATCGCTCTTACTACATCTATGTTTTCTGCAGCAAACCTTACAATGTTACCTAGATCGTTGTCATTAGTAGTTTTTATTACTGTAGGAACTAAAACTACACTAGTCATTCCTGCTCTTCTGAATACTTCTAATGTGTATGGAATCTCCCAGTGATTTTTAGGATTAGTTCTTCTATTAGTTCCGTCAAAACTCATATATACAGTGTTAACTCCAGCTTCTCTCAATTGCATTGCATATTTGATAGCCTTGTCTGGATCTTCCATGTAAAGTCTTGCAAAAGTTCCTCCCCAAGTGTTCAACTGAATATGCTTAACTCCAGATTCCCTTAATAATTTTACAATTTGTACTAAATCTTCCCTTAGTGTTGGCTCTCCACCAGTTATTTGAATAACTAGAGTGATATCTTGTCTCTTAAGTTGATCTACCATGAATTTTATTTGCTCTAATGTTGGCTCAAATACGTATCCAGCTTTTTCCGCAAAGAAGAAACAATACCAACATGATTGATCACATCTATTAGTTATGACTAGATTAACCAATGCTGAGTGCTGATGATGCATTGGACATAATCCACAGTTAAATGGACAAGGAGATTTCAAATCAACATAAGGTACTTTAGGTCCTTTACCTTCATATTCCCAATAATCAAACTTGTAATACATTCCTACGTCTCCGTAGTACAAGTCCTCAAATTCTCCATGTTCTGGACAAACTTTCCTTATATACATCTTTTCATCTTTTTCAAATATAGCTGCTGGTAATAGTCTATAACAAACAGGACATAAAGAATGAGTTACTCTTATCAGCTTTTCATTTTCGGCTAGTTTTGGCAAAGGACCGCCTATTTTTATTTCTCTATCTCCAAATTTTACTACTCCATTCTCATATTTTGATGGAGCTGGAAGTAATCTAAATCCTCCTTCTTTCTTCTGAGTTTCTACTTGTGCCATCCAAACATCTAGGACATTAATGATTCTAATTTATATATAAATATATTCTCCAAATAAACGGTTTATTTGGTTAATACCATCCTTTAAAATTATCCCAACCAGATATAGCTAGCTTATTACCTTTGTACTTTATTTCATTCTCTCCTTCTTTTCCAAGTTTTCCTAATATTTTTGGAGAAAAATTGTAATGATAAAGCCATTCAATCATTTCTTTTGCTTTTTCCTGTTTCACTACAAATAAGGACGAGAACTCTTCCCCAGAATATTTTAATATATCATTTACTCCATACCCATATCGACGTAAATTTTCATATACACTAGGATTAATATTAAACTCCTCAATTAATATAGAATAATTTAATCTATCAGATAGATTCTGTAATGAAATAAGTAATCCGTCACTAATATCGGTGGAGGATACTATATAATTACAGAATTCTTTATAAAAATTAAGTATATTTTTATTAACTATGGGATGTTTTACTCTTAACTTAGATATTTCATGTATAGGTATATTAAAATTATTTAGATATGATATAAAAACTTCCGACGTAAAACCTATTTCATCTGAAATAATTACAATGTCTCCTTCCTCTGGATTGCTTTTTATATCGCAAAGTTTCGTTCCTATTCCAGCTATATCTATCCAGCCATTTTTTTCTGAATTATTTAGATCACCTCCTACGTACTTTGCTTCGTAATATTCAGTAGCATCGATTATTCCATAAAACAAGTCTTCTAATTGTTTATCTTCCATCTCAGAATTAACACCAATAGAAGAAAGAATTATTCTAGGTTTAGAACCGGATGTAATTATGTCGCTTACTGTAGCAGTTACTGCTTTCCAGCCAATATCATAATAGTCCATAAAGGAGAAAAAATATGACAGTTGAAATCCATCTATTTTATAAGTAAAGCCGTCTTCCGTATATACATCATAGAATATGTCATGTCCTAAATATTTTGATAAACTTCTTCTTATGAATTCATGTTCTCCTATATCCTTTAATTTCATTTTTATACACCAAAAGCCGCCGGCGGGATTTGAACCCGCGACCACCGGCTTTCTTGGTTTAACCCTTACGAGGCCGGCGCTCTACCGGCTGAGCTACGGCGGCACTTATGAATTAGTATTCTGAATTTTTAAATCATATTCCTGTTTTAACTTT
>Ga0080003_1000271_pt1 | contig 36340 bp, 33 predicted proteins | sample JossMetagenome_FD_69206 | JGI IMG/M metagenome (GOLD analysis project Ga0080003, IMG submission 69206) | Hot spring microbial communities from Joseph's Coat, Yellowstone National Park, USA - JC2_E (SPADES assembly) (version 2) | ecosystem: Environmental > Aquatic > Thermal springs > Hot (42-90C)...
GGACCAGCGGCCCTCCGACCCTGTAGGCGAAGGGCTCGAGCTGCCCAGGCGTGTCTATGATGGCGTAGTCCGCCTTGAACTGCTCCACCTCCTCCCTGACCTTGTCAACGTGGTTTATCAGTGAGTCTATGGCTGTGACCAGCGCCCCGTTGGGGCCCAGCCCCTTCTCCATGAACTCCTCCGCTGTTGCATAGTCCCTGACGTCAACGTCAGGGTCGTAAGGCGGCTTGTCCTCAGCTGGGTCGAAGTTCACCTTGACCACGGAGGCGCCCGAGGACTCCATTACGTTGGCCATCTGCATGGTGAGCGTGCTCTTGCCCGACCCGGCTGGCCCCACTACAACTATGAACCTCAAGCCTAAGCACCAGGGCTGGGAAAGCCCGACGCACACGCAGGCCCGGGACGCGGGCCAGTTCGCGCGGGCCTCTCCCCTTGGACTGAGAGTTCTGTCTGAGGGCTAATAACCTTAGCCACTAGCCATGATCTGACCTCCTCCCCGCCCTAAAGGGCGAGGGCTCCCTTTAGGGCGGTTCACAGGTTCCCCCCATCTGTTCGGGTTTACATCTGTCACCTGGGGGGCAGTCGGGGTGATCAGAGATCCCCCCATCTGGCTAAGCGCCCTTTCCTCAATGTTAAGCACAGCTACCGTGTCCCTGTCGGCCTCAAGGCCGCACCTGGGGCACCTGAGCCTGCGGTGGCCTGCCTCTACGAGCTTGGAGCCGCACCTTGGACATGTAGAGGACGTGTCAGCGGGGTCAACAACAAATAATGGTACTCCGCCCTTCTCGGCCTGCCAGTCAAGCCAGAACCCCAGCCTCCTGTAGCCGAGCGCAATTAGGGCGGTTCTATGTTCCTTCGGGAGTTCCCTGAGGCTCTCCACCAGCCCTGTTAGGTCCTCTCTGGCGACAGCCAGCTGACCCTGCTTTGCTAACGATATTATCGTATGAGATGTCTTCCTGGCCCAGTCCTCCATGATATCCCTTGCCTTCCTGTGGAAGTGCCTTACCCTCCTCCTTACGCCTCTCCTCCTGAGCCAGGCGCTATATTTGAGGGAGGAGTACTTCCCCTGAAGCCTCTCGGCCAGCCTCATGTAGTGAAGGGCCCTCTCAACTGGTGTCTCTATCCTTACCTCAACGCTTGAGTTGCCCACGACTATCTGTCTCTCATTTACGTCAACTGCCAGCACGCCCTTGGGGGCGTACTTTGCTGGCCTTGGCACCTTCTTTGTTATGTAGAGGGTAAACTTGCCGTCCCTGAACACGAGCCTGGCCTCCCTGCTCGGGAAGTCGTCATACCTCCTGTCGTAGCCGATTATCCTGAGCCTGTAACCCCCAGCCAGCTCCACGCGGTCGCCCTTGACCCTGTAACCCTCTTCGTGCGCCAGCCACACGCTCAGGCGCTTAGCTGTTGGCACGGCGCCCCTTCTCGGGTTCTTAAGCCACGACCTGGCTATGGCTATGGCCTCCCTGTAGCAGTCCAGGGCGGCCCTGGATGGCAGGCTGTACCTCTCCCTCAGGTCGTTGTACAGGAGCCTGTGGGCCTTAGTGAGGCTCAGGGCCTTACTGGCTATTATTGCCCTTATTGAGTAGTTTAGGGCGTCCCTGTACCTCCTCATGAGGTCAAGTAAGGCCTGCTGGCCCTCGGGCTCGGGGCTAACCCTCATTCTAACCGTCACGGTTAGCTCTCCCTCACGGCCCGCAGGCATTCACTCCACCCTGTTCTTCTGGATGTCCACCTTCCTCAGGCAGTTGGGGCATGTGGCGTAGCGGCTCTTCTTGCCCTTGTAGTCCCAGACGTAGCCGCAGTACGGGCACCTCAGCTTTACCACCACTACCACTACTACTTGCAGGGAAGACAAAGCCTTAAAAGCTTTTCTACTCCATCCCCGCCCTTAAGGGCGGGGAGGGGGTCATGAGGCCGTTGAGGCCATCAACGTTAGCCTTAAGGACGATGATATGAAGGCCATAGAGGAGGCCCTGGCAGGCTCCAAGAAGCCGTGACTAGAGAGTAAGGTCGCAACTAAGGCAGGCCCTCGCTCGGAGACCCTCCTGGAAAAGACAAGGGGGCCACCCACGCACATGCAGGCCCGGGACGCGGGTCAGCTCGCGCGGGTCCGTCCCGGTCGGACCAAGCCTTCTTATCTGAGGCTTAATAATCTTAACATCGCCTCCAAGGGACCCTATTAATATCAATCATTAGCCCTGGCGCATTAAGCTTTACTCCTTTTTAGAAAGTTCTTTACCTTCTGTTGCTTTTGAATGTTTTTAGAATCAACACATTCATTTATCAACTTTATTAATTTAAACTTCTTGTCATAAGTAAATGTACCTAAGCCTCCAATTCTGACATGAAGCCATAAATTATCTCGTTCCTTATCAGACACTTTAAATGCTACAGCCAGATTACCATCCCAAGGTTGTATTAGTTGGGGTGAAGGAGAAACTGATGAAGGAGCAACTGGAAATGCCACTGTGACGCCATCAGAATTAAGAGCTTTTAGTACGCTCTCTTTGTCACAAGGTAAGTTGTCATGAATGTTACAAGGTAAGTTATCACAAATAATGTTATTACAAATAATAAAAACAATATTAACGACTCTTCACCAACTACATTCACTACGTAATTAAAACCATAAGCCCATGGTGAATAAGTGCCGTGGAGTTCCATCATATTTTCTTGTTTTTCTTGTTAATTAATGCCACCCATCCAATGGCATTCTTAACGACCGTTGGCACTGCAAAGTGCTCTGGCACAACTCTAAGCGCGCATTGCATCACATAACCTCTATAGTAGTCTTGGGAAATAATATTGTCTTTATTATTAATATCTTTACGTTGAAGTCGAGAAAATGTAAGCATTAACCGATCATTTGTTATTCGCGTCTTCCTAAAGTAGGGTCTTACTAAAAAGGCGGCAATAAGCGTTGTAGTAACACTACTGGTTGGCAAGACCACTTCGATGTAACTAGTTACTATGGGTTGCAGTTGCTCAAATGATATAGCTCTTATTAAAAGGAGCAAAATGAGAAGAAGTGCCAACACAATTCCTGTAACTAAAAACGAAAATGAAGAAAAATATAAGTAATTAACATAGTCACTATATCTGAACTTGCCAACGAGAAGCGTAATGGCTATTAGGATCAACGAAAGCATTAATGTTATTATAGGCGCGATAGCCATAATATACGCTAAAGCGTTCATCTTCCTATCCCACGTAGTCTAGGTATTTTAAGCCAAATCTGTCTGAACTCTTTGTCTTTCCATGAACTTCTCTAGCACAATTACGCTGCATAAACTCCTCATGCCCATGTTTTAACAGTTCTTGTTTCTCATTAATAGACATACTATTATACTTATCCTTTTCTATCAGCCTTACGAAGTAATCATTATAAGGTATCTTAACTACGTCATCACACTTAACTATCAAGTCAAGGTTCACGTTCTTATCACGCTTGAGATGTCTTTCACAGTCCATTGTTAGAGCTAAGGGATGCGCGTAGTACTGATTCTGACAGGGCTTCCACTCCTTTACGTCTGGTGGCTTCGATATTAGATCGTAAACAGGTTGAAAGCCCTCTTTTAGTAGCTCACTAACGAGGTCCCAAAACCTATCTATAGCCTTGTTGACTAGTACAACATCAAGGTCACCCACAGTGTTACAGTCCTTCTTATAGCCAGCCAAGCACTTGGCTACACTACCCGCTATAATGATGTCCTCACTAATTCCGAGCCTTTCAGTAGCGCTCTTTAATTTATTAAGCATTTTACAGATGTCATCAGGCAAGTTTAGATCAAAACAAGGCAACTTTAAGCCCTTGCCTTAATAACTTCTTGTAATCTTAAAATGCCTTTCGCCCTCACCTTCAGTGACCTGAAGCAATTCATGCGAGGCTGCTAAAGCGGCGTCAAGGCGTCCTACGCTCTGCCGTAACATTTTTACACACAGATTATTAGCTATTTTTAAATACTTCTAGTTAATTTAACATAGTCAAACTTTACTTACAGAAAATTAATTGGAAGTCGCCACTATGAAGCCTATGAGCGGCGTGAGTTAGAGAAAAGGCGGTAGTGACTGATTACGCTTGCTGCAGCCGGCTCGACTGCATCACGGGCCTTAGGACGTTAGCACAAGGGTTCATGATGAGAAAAACGGAAAAGTCAGGTCGTGGGGGCTAGGGGGAACCTAAGCGCCGTGACCCCTGGCCCTGGCCAAGTTAATGACTAGGCTGGCAGCTATTACGAAGAGGCCTAGCGCCACGAGGACGAGGCTCCACTGCAAGGCGACGGCCGGCGCCAGCTTGGCCTTAAGGTAGCCGTTGTAGGCCATGACCTCAACGCCTATGCCAGCTATGGCGAGCCCAAGGACCGCGCTGGTTACCAGGCCACTGGCGTCGAAGCTCCCCACCATCAGCCTTATCACGGGGCTCCCAGTCGAGGCGCCCCTTGAGGCGGCCCAGGAGCTCAGGGCCACATAGGCGTAGTAGCCAGCTATTGAGCCCGTCACTATGCCCACGGTGTACACAAGGCCATAGAGCGAGAGGGCGGCGAGGCCGCTCCAGAAGCCCCCTACGCTGCAGCCCTCAGCTATCCTTGCCCCTATGGCCAATATGATCCCGCCGAGGAACGCTATGAAGATCTCAGCAGCCCTGTTGGTCCCAGGCGCCGGGAGCCTTATGGCGAAGGTCCCCCTGGCCTGGGCCGACAGAAGGGCGCCGGCTATAACCATCAGGACGAAGAAGGTGAACGCGTTGGCTATCGCAACTGTCTGGTACCAGTTAACGGCCACGTTCGCCGAGCCTATGAAGCCGTTTGTCCCTACGCTTTCACTTCAATCATCTGTTCATTCATGATCGGGCGTAGGGACTTCCACCTCGCCCACGCCCCACGGGCTATCGGCGCGGGCTCATGGGCGGCCGTCGGGCCCAACGGCACGGGGCCCCCATCTACGGGGATCAAGGCCCTCTGGCGGCTTGGGGCAGAGCCCCCATCGCCGCCCAGGGCCCTCAAAAGGAGGTTATAACACGCAACTGCGTCCCTGTGCCACGTCTCGCCTCCCTTAGAGCAGACGCCGTGCCTATTCCTGCCGTAGACGATCTCGGCGCCATGAATTGGACATACCTTTGAGGTGTTCCTGGGGTCAACGTAGATCATCGGTACCCCGTACTCCCTGGCCTTCTCCTCTATGGCCCTCTGCATTCCTTTGAAGGCGGCCTGGAATACCCTGTGCCTGAGCTGGGGATCCTTGATGCGCTCTATCATGCCCTTGGCTGGCTCCCTTCCAAGCCTCTCAAGTACTATGGCGGCCTGCCTCCTCGCAGCCTCCCTTACGATCAGCGCAGCGAGCTTCCACCTTATCTCCCTTTTCAGAGCTTTCTCGTTGTTGCCCAGTCTCTTGAACATCCTCCTTTCTGGCCTGCTGCCTGGGCCGTAAACCTTGTCATATTTCTCCTGGACCCTCTTCCTCCTGTAGTAGTAGCCAAGCGTCACCCTGCTCAGGCCTGTCTCAAAGAGGTAGACAATCCCGTCAATGAGGACTGCCTCAGCGTCCTCGTTGACGTCGACCGTGATATAGGCCTTCGGCCTGTACTCGCTGACCTCCTTCCTGAAGGCTAGGTAGAGCACCAGCCTCCTATTTCTGCGGTCAAGCTTGACCTTTGCCTCCGATGCCAGCCTCCAGCCCCTGTTAACGTACCTCAGGAAGTTCTTGTTAAGCTCAATGGAGGCCCTGACCCTGCCCCTATGGGTTGCCAGGCTTATCGAGGTCAGGCCCTCGGCCCTCCACAGGTGGTCGTCTAGCCAAATGCTAACGCCCCTGACCTCGGGGTAGGGCTTCCTCGCCCTGCCCATTTTCTTCATCCTGAGGAACGAGTGGGCCCTCTCAGCTGCGTCCTGGCAGGCCGTGTAGGCGTAGTGGGAGGGAAGCTGAGGGTAGAGGGACCTGACCTCGCGGTACCTCTCAGTTTTAAGCCTGGTGAACTTAGTTATGTTATTGTTCACGGCGTATAGGACGAGCTGCTCGACCACGTTTCTGTACATGCCCTCGAGCTCCACGAAGGTCCTGAAGGTCCTCCTGGGCAGCCGCTCAGATCTGACTACAACAGTCCTAACGACCTCAACCACCCTTCTCGACCTCGTCCAGGAGCCTCTTGAACCCCTCGACCAGCATCCTCTTCCTGCGGCTCCTCACTCCGTAAAGCTTCCCAGCGAGGGAGTTCACGATCTCCATCAAGTCATCAATGAGCTCCTGGTGGGAGTCCTTGGGCTCCTCCCCCAAGGCGGCCTCAACCCTGACCCCGTACTGCCTGAAGAAGAACTCCAGGTACTCGAGGCCGAACCTCGTCAGCCTGTCCCTATACGCCACCACGACCACGTCAACCTGCCTGTTGGTGACGTAGTCGAGGAGCTTCAGCAAACCTCGCCTGTCAGCTTTCAGCCCGCTCGCGACGTCGCTCAGCACGTCGACGACCCTGTAGCCCTTGGAGGAGCAGTACTGCCTCAGGTACTGTACCTGCCCCTCCAGGTCGCCTTTCTGGGATGGGCTTACTCGCGCGTATATGACTGCCCTGACCTCCTTACTGACGGGAAGGCCCTCGGCTATCCTCCTGACCTCGCTCTCAGGTATCCTGTACTTGCCGCCAGCTGTCCTAACCGCCCTTATCCTCCCCTCCTTAACCCACCTGGCCAGGGTGGGGTAGCTGATGCCGAGCCTCTGGCAGGCCTCCTTGGGCCTCAGTAGCCTCTCCGTTGTTGACACCAATAATAGTAAGCAAAACCAGAGCTTATAAATCTAACTATCAATCATCAGCAATGAAACCGCCCCTGCCCGCCATGAACACAAACGAGGCCACCATGAACAGGCCAAAGAGCGTGCCGTAGAAGTAAGGTGACGTCCAGGGGCTTCCTTTGCCCGTCTCCCACTTCAGCCTCTCCCTCCTGAAGTAGAGGGCCGCAACCATTATGCCAGCGAAGAACAGGACCCCGACGAGGGCCGCTGCGACGCGTATAGACATGAACCTTGAGAGCAGGTAGGGTATGTAGTCCAGGGGGCTCCCGTTGGGCACGTTGAGGGTCGCGTAGTGACTCCACCACCAGCCCAGGTTGAGGCCGTTGAAGATGGGGAACGCAAATATGACCGTGCCGACCATCATGCCAAGTATCTCAAGCCAGTTGACGATATAGCCCTGGCCTGACTTCCACAGCATCCCTACCATGCAGCCCTGGCCGAGCATCATGCCGAAGCCAAATATGAACGAGCCCACGAAGTCCCACCAGCCGACCCCAAAGAAGAACTTGTAGGCGTCAACTGCGGGAACTGCGCCGAAGGCGACAAGGAGGCCGTTCACCAGCGCTGAGACCGCGATGCCCGCAAGTATCATCTCATATATCCTCGAGTACTTGACACCCATCACCTGGTGCGTCGCCACCACTATGCAATACGTGGTCCTCTCCGCCAGGACCCCAAAGAGGAGGCCTACGACTGCGTAGAAGATCGCCGTCACCCAGGGCTGCACCTGAAAGAGAGGGACAGGCGCCTGCTGCATGTCCCTCCCCTATTCTTTAAATAGAGAATATGGTATATTTAAGGATTTTCTCTAAATAGAGTATTGTATGTGTTCCTATGCCTCACCTACATACCTCCTCTTGAGGTCACCCAGTATGCCTGAGATCGGTATCTCGACGGGGCATGCGACGTCGCACCTGCCGCAGCCCAGGCACAGCATGGCAAGGGCTGCCCCCCTCTCGACGCCCTCAGTTATCGCAGTCCAGTTGACCCCCATGGGCCCTCCGTAGGTTGAACCTCCCCAGTTGTTTGCCACCTGGCCCCACACGGGGCAGACGAACTGGCAGTAGCCGCACCTTATGCACCTGAGCTGCTCCCTGAGCGCTACATCCTTGGCCGCGGCTCTCCTTCCGTTGTCGACAAGCACGACATGGACCTCGACCGGCCCGTGGGCCCCGTAGACCCTCCTGTGACCTATGTCGCCCGTGCTGCTGGGACCCGCTATGAGGCTCACGTAGGTCGGCGGGTAGAGGCCGGCAAAGGCAGCCTGCACAAGCACCACCTTGAAGGCGTCAAGTATCGAGGGCACGAGCTTCTCGACGCCAACAAAGGCGATGTGAAGCCTTGGAAGGTTGGTCACCATCCTTATGTTGCCCTCGTTCTCAACTAGCAGGAGCGCGCCCTCCCTGGCAGCCAGCACGTTGGCCCCGCTTATGCCGACGTCGGCACTCACAAACTTAGACCTTAGGAACTGCCTCACCTTAGCCACCATCTGCTGGGGCGTGTCCGAGGGACTGACGTCAAGGTTTAGCCTCTCCCTCAGGAGCTTAGCGACCTTGGCCACCGTCATGTGTATCGCAGGAGCTATGGAGTGCATGGGCTTCCCTCCCTCCAGCTGAACAAGAAGCTGCCCAAGGTCCGTCTCCCAGACCTCGTTGCCGGCCTCCTCCAGGGCCTCCCTTATGCCCAGCTCCTCGGCCGTCATGGACTTCGACATGATGACCACCTTGCCCTTGCCAACCAGACCGAGGGCAAGCTCCCTGGCCTCTCTGGCGTCAGCCGCGTAGTGGGGCGCGGCGTTCACAGACTTCAATGATCTTATGGCATCGTCTATGAGCTCGTCCATGTGGGCTATGGAGTACTCCTTTATCTCCTTGACCTCCCTGGCGAGCTGGACTATGTCAGGCCTGGACTCGAGGAACTTCCTTACCCTCTCCTCGGAGCCAGGCACGTAGGTGCGCAGGGCCTCCCTTAGGTCGCCGTCCTCGAGCGACCTAAGTATGGCGCTAGCGTAGGCCTCAAGGAGCTCGTCACTCACCGCCTATCACCTCGGCCAAGTCCATCAGCTTAAGGTTGACGCCAGACCTCATTGAGGCCCTGCGCAGGTTTACATAGCATATGGGGCACATGGTCACTGCGACCTCGCTGGCCCCCCTGAGCTCCGCAGCCCTGGCGTCAGCGACCGCCTCAGCCAGGGAGGGCAGGAGGGCCTCAAGAGGTCCCCCGCAGCAGTAGGTCCACCTGCCCGACCTCTGGACCTCCACGACTTCAGCCCCTGACCCCCTGAGCAGCTCCCTGGGCCTCTCAACTATGCCTATCTTCCTGGCGTAGACGCAGGAGTCGTGTACAGTGAGCCTTAGGTTTACCTTAGCCAGGGGCCTGACGAGGTCCATGTAGTTCACTGCCCTCAGCCCCTTCCCGAGGGCCTCTGAGTAGCCCCTCGTGACGGTCTCCATGGTGTGTGGGTCCACGACTATGAGCTCCTCGTAGCCCGCAGAAGATATGGCGCTGAGCACCCTCTCGGCGTGCCTCCTGAAGGCGTTTACAAGGCCGTAGTCCCTGAGCAGGGCCCCGCTGTACATGTCGGAGAGCTCGGGCACGTAGTCGAAGCTGACCCCGGCCGAGGTGAGAAGCCTCACCATGGACCTCAGGACCCTGTTGGACCACCCTATGAGCTCCGGGTCAGGCCTGACAAGGGAGGAGAGGTCAAGCCTCCCCGAGGCCAGCCTAGCGAGCCTGAGGGCCGCCCAGCCAGCGGCGCTGCTCCTCTCAACGGCCCTGAGGAGCTCAACCGTGCCCTCTATGTAAGGCACGAGCTGGTAGAGGGCCCCGGTGAAGAGAAGCCTCCTGCTGCCAGACCTTCCAAGGCCTAGGTCCTTTGACCACTCGGAGGCGAAGCCCCTGGGGACAGGCATGGGGTAGCCTGTCCTCTCGTCGAGCTCCGCCATGAGTTCCAGGAGCTCCCTGAACTTCAAGTCGGCCCCTGCGCCTGAGGCGCACCTAGGCTATTAAGGACAGCCTAACGGCGTCCATACTCGAAGGCAGGCTCACAGGTAGTCCTCGGACTCGCCCTCCTCTTCCTCCTCGGACTCGCCTTCTGGCACGCCTGAGGGCTTAGTTGACCTGCTCACCTTCCACCTCCTCTGGTCCTCGTCATATATCACGAGCCCGCTCCTGACCATCTTGTTGAACAGGGCCGACGCCCTGTCCCCGAGGTCGGCCTGAACCTTGTCGCTCACCTGCCTCGAGTCCTTAAGGGATGTTGACTCCACCTCGGCCACGAACTTCTTCCAGAAATCGGGGTCAACAGCGGCCCTGCCGTCGCCCAGGGTCAGCACGACGGCCCCCTCCCTCTCAAGCTTTGCGAAGAAGCGGTCCGGGGCCCTGAGCCACTGGAGCTCCTCCTGGAAGACGACGCCCTGCCTCCTCAGCCTCTCAAGGGCCGTGGAGCCCTGCGCCCCCTCCCTCTTAGTCTCCCTCGCAGTCTCCTTGACCTCCTGGGCCTGCTGAGGCCTCGCCTGCCTCAGCTCCTCCAGGGCCTCCTCTATCTGGGCCAGCCTCTTGGCCAGGTCATCGACCTTCTGAGTGAAGGGGTTCAGCACGTCCTGTATGAGCCTCTCGACCCTCTTTGACAGCGCGTCAATGCTTCCCTGCTCGGGGGGCTGGGCGCCCCCCTTTATTATGGCCTCCACGTAGGCCCTCACGTCCTGGTAGCCCGCGTCCTTGGCCCTCTTCTCAAGGGTTGCCAGCTCCGAGTCGCTCAGCCTCACCTCTATTATGGTGTACTTGTCAACCTTCGGCTGGGACAAGCCTTAGCCCCTCTGTTTATGTGGCTCACAGGACCTAATTAATTGAGATTAGAAGAAAGGGTGTCAGGCCAGGAGCTCAAGCGACCCAGCGAAGAGGCTGGAGAGGTGGAAGGCCCTGCCTATTACGTAGCCGAACAGCAGCCCCGCGGCGGTGGCTCCCAGGAGTATGAGAAGGCCTACCGCCAGCTCCCTGGCGAAGCTCGTGCCGTTCACGGTGGCGCTGTAGAAGTGGAAGGCCGCAAGGATGACAACCCCTATCATCAGGGACGCCACGAGGGCTGCCGCCGTGCTGCTGAGCAGAAGGTAAGGTATGCCGAGGAGGAGGGCCGTAACAAAGTAGGAGAGACCTGTGGCGGCGGCGCTGAGGCCCGGCCTCGCGGAGCCCTCCTGCCTCGACTGGAGAAAGGCCGCGGCCGCCATTGATATGGCTGCTGAGAAGCCCACCAGGAGGCCCGCCAGTCCTACTATCAGGGTCCTGGTCGTGGCCCCGAGGAAGCCGGCGTAGACTCCAACTAGCTCTGTTATGGCATCAGCCATGCCAAGCGCCACGAAGCCCAGGTACTGAACCCTGACGTCGTTGAGGCTCCTGATGAACTCGGACTCATGGCCCTCCTCGTCGGCAATTATGCTCTCAAGCTTAGGCCTCAGCTCCTGGGGGGCCCTGGACAGGAACCTCCTGTACTCACTGGCCGCGCTGGCCTCCCTCCTCTCCAGGGCCTGAAGCGTGAACACTGGCCCGAAGACCTTGTAGAGCGCCCTGAAGGCCCTGCCTGGCGGGGAGGCGCTGCAGTCCCTCCCGAGCAGGGACCTCCAGAAGAGGTAGTGGCCCCTCTCCTGCTCTGCGGCCTGCCTGAGCTTCTCCGAGAGCTCCCCGCTCTCCTCAGAGGCCAGGGCCTCGTAGAGCATGTATGTGCTGAGCTCGTCCCTGCAGTAGCCCTCCACCTTTCTTAGGTCCTCCTCCGTGAGACCCTTAGCGATGCCTGTCAAGTCGCTCACCTCCCATAAGCTCGCTGGCTCCGAAAAACCTTTCTATTGAGTTAGGCTTTTCTAAGCCTCTCGTAAATTGAGAGCAGCAGGAGCGTCTTGAGGTCATGCACCTCAGCCCTCGCCACCTCCTCGGGCCTGAGGGTCACGAGCCTTATGACCTCGTCGGGCTCAAGCCTCTGCCCCACCCTCGAGAGGCCCTCTGCTATGAAGCCGTGCTGAACCTCGTCGCTGTACCCTGGGCTCACGTAGGCCTCATATGCCTTGGTCAGCCTCGAGGCTTTGTAGCCCGTCTCCTCCTCGAGCTCCCTCCTCGCGGCCTCCTCGGGCGTCTCCCCCTCCTCTATCCTCCCAGCCGGGGCCTCGAGGACCCACGAGTTGATAGCGGGCCTCCACTGCCTCTCCAGTATCACGCTGCCGTCGTCAAGAACCGGGAGCACAGCCACCGAGGAGCCAAAGGCCACCCTGTCAGCCCTGAACTCGGCCCCGTTGTAGGAGAACCTCAGCTCCTCAAGCCTCACCCTGACGCCCGAGCAGAGGGCCTCCCTTGAGGTTAGCCTCGGCTCGCTCACCTGCCCTCAGCCCCAGCTGGAGGCCTCGCCCTTAAGGGCGGGGAGCCGTCAGCGAGGTGGGACTTGAACCAGTCAAGCATCAGCTTCAGGTACTCCACCCTAACCTTGGGCCTGCCGCTCCTGGTCAGGTCATGGTTCTCGCCAGGGAAGAGGGCCAGCTTGACCTCAACGCCGAGGTACTTGAGGGCCGTGAACAGCTGGAGCGCCTGGCTCACGGGGCACCTGTAGTCCTCCAGGGCGTGCATTATCAGCGTCGGGGTCGTGGCCCCCTCTATGTATGTCAGGGGGCTCGCCTTCAGGTACTGGTCGGCTGACTTCCACGGCGGCTGGGCCATGAGCTGGTCCTCGTCGAAGTACCAGCCTATGTCGCTCGTGCCCCAGTCGCTGTAGAACTCGACGCAGCTCCTCTCCGTCATCGCTGCCTTGAACCTTGAGGTGTGAGTTACAACCCAGTTGGTCATGAAGCCCCCGTAGCTCCCCCCTGCCACCCCGGCCCTGCCAGGGTCGAGCTGCGGGAACTGCCTGGCGGCCTCGTCAGCTATCGTCATTAGGTCCTCGTAGTCAACTGCGCCCCACCTCCCCCTTATGTCAGCGAAGTCCTCGCTGTAGCCGTCGCTCCCCCTCGGGTTGCCGTAGACCACCGCTATGCCAGATGAGGCCAGCACGTGGAAGGCCACCATGAAGCCGTAGCCGTAGCTCGTCTTAGGGCCGCCGTGTATGTAGAGGACCCACGGCGCCCTCCCCTTGACCTCCTTAGGCATTAGGACCCAGAAGTCGAGCTCCGCGCCGTCCTTGGCCTTCGCCTTCGCCTTAACCGCCCTGGTCAGGGAGAGCTGCCTCAGCAGCCCTGAGTTGAAGTCCGTAATCTTCCTGCCCGACTGGCCCCTCAGGACGTAGAGCTCGCTGGGCTCCGACTCGTTCATCTGAGTGAAGTAGACGGAGTCGCCAGCGACGCTGAACTCGTCGACAACTGCGTCCTCAGGCCTGAGCATGGGCTCAACCTTGCCATCAGCGCTGGCCCTGTAGAGCCACGCCCTGCCGGCGTCGCTGACCTGGAAGTAGGCCCAGCTGCCTGAGAGCTGGAGGGGCTTTGAGCACGAGGGCCCGCGGGCCTCGCTGTTCACGCCGTTAAGCAGGTTCCTGTCAAGGCCCGTCTCGACCTTTGTCAACTCCCCGGTTTTCACGTCGTAGAGGTAGAGCCTGTAGTGGCTTGAGAGCCCCCTCTCGAACCTGTGCATGAGGAGCGCCACCCTCCTGCCGTCGGGGGACCAGGCCACTGAGGCTATGGAGACCTTCGAGAGCAGCTGCACGTCCTCCCCGGTCTCAACGTTAACGAGCCTGAGCTCGTCGTACTGAGCCTTGAGCTCGTCCATCTGTTTGACGTAAGCTATGCCCCTGCCGTCTGGCGACCAGGAGAAGTCGCTCACGTCAAGGGCGTGCGACGTCAGCCTCCTGGGGGCGCCTCCCCTTGAGTCCACTAAGTATATGTTGCGTGGCCTGTCGAATATGTAGCCCTCGCCGTTGAAGAACGGGGGCAACCTCTCAACTACGAGCGCCTCCCTCTTTGAGTAGTCCTTCCACTCGCCCTCGGCCAGCGGCCTCCTAGCAAGGAAGGCTATGGATCCCCCCGTTGGGGACCAGGACACTGCTGAGGCCCCAAAGGGCCAGGTGAAGAGGGCGTAGGGCTCGTAGCCGGGCCTCATCACCATTATTGACGCCTGGGGCGGCTGCCCCTCCTGCCTCACCGCCCTTACGAAGGCCATCGTAGAGCCGTCGGGCGACCACACCGGGCAGGTGTCCCCGGGCCCTGAGGTGAGCGGGTAGTACGACCTGCCATCGTAGAGCCATATGGAGCTGTCGTACCTGTTCTGATCAAGGTTCGGCCTGCTCACCACGAAGAGGGCCCTTGAGCCGTCAGGCGAGGCTGAGGGGTTCGAGACGAGGACGAGTCGTGCCAGGTCCTCAGGCGACGTGCCTGACAACTTTCAAACACCAGTGGGGAACGTCGCGCCAAAGAATAAAAGGGCGACTTTAAGGGCGCTTAAGGCGATTATTGTCTCAGCCTTGAGTAGGCCCTCAGCAGCTCCAGGCCGCTCCTGACGCCCGGGCTCCTCCCTATTGGCCTTGCCGTGAAGAACTCCTCCACCTCCCTCTCCCTGCCTATGCCGAGGAACGGCAGGTAGTTGCCGAGCCACCTCTCAGCTATAGCAGTGCCGCTGAACGCCCTCTCTAGCAGGTCAAGGCCTCCTCCCCTGAGCCACTCCCAGAGCACGTCCCGGCCGTCAGGGTTGAGGGCAGCGGTGAGCACGTAGAGCACGTTCTGCTTCCTCTCGCTTGAGGCCACCCAGTCAATAGCCTGCCTCAGCACGGACCTGTCCCTTATCTTGGTCACCGCGTTGAGCACCTTGATCTTCTCAGAGTCCAGCTCCTGCCTCTCGTGCTCCCTCCTGAGGCCCTCAAGGTCCCCAGTTGCCACGGCGTAAGCTATGTAGACCGCCTGCCTAAGGTTGGGGTCAACCTCCCTGCCGAAGTGCGACGCGAGGTCGCCCGCGAAGGCGCGGTCCATGTTTGCTAGCCTCCCAGCTATGACGCCAGCCAGCTCCCTGTACTGCTCCTCAGACCTCCTGGACTGGAGGGCGTACTGCGACCTGTGGAACTCCACCGCCCTGCCCATGAATGTCGTCGGGTTCACCATGTAGAGGTTGTAGAGCTCCGTGCTGAGCTCAAGGCTCGGCAGGTAGTCTGTGACGTTGAAGTTCATGTCCACGACCTTCAGGTAGTCCTGTCTGCCCACTAGGCCGGAGAGCATGAAGTAGTAGTAGTCGTTCAGCAGCCCGTAAGTCTCAAGCTGGTTCAGCCTTGCAAGCCTTGAGAGGTCGGAGTAGAGCACCCTGTAGAAGCCGGCCCTGTCGAGGTTCACCTTGAGCTGCTTTACCTCCTCGCCCGCGTCCACCACGTGCTCCCTGTCGCGCATCACGAGGTCGACCCTGCGCCCGTTGACCTCGAGTGTCACTGGCACCATGTAAGATAGGTCCTCCGCCCCTCCGCTTATTGTGAACCTGTGCTGCTCAAGCCTTACCCTGCCGCCCTCTACGCCGACCTTGATGTACGGGTAACCAGGCTTCATTATCCAGTCATTCATGAGGTCTACCACGGGCACGGAGGTGAAGGGCTGTATTGCAGTCCAGAGGTCGTTCGCTGAGGCGTTGGAGTAGCTGTGGTGCTCCAGGTAGGAGGAGAGGCCCTTCCTGAATGACTCCCCCAGGAAGTACTCTATCATCCTGAGTATGCTTGCCCCCTTGCCGTAGCTTATCTCGTCAAATATGGCCTCTATCTCATCAGGTGTTGAGACCTCCACGTGTATCGGGTGGGTGGTGCTAAGGGAGTCCCTCACCATGGCCCCGTCGGTCTCGCCGTAGAGGAACGCCTCCCATGGCATCAGCTCCGGGGCGAAGGAGCTCATGGCCTTGTAGCTCATGAACGTGGCGAAGCTCTCGTTGAGCCAGAGGTCATCCCACCACCTCATCGTAACCAGGTCGCCGAACCACTGGTGAGCTATCTCGTGGGCCACCACCTCCACGACCCTCCTGCGCTGGGCCAGGTCAGGGCTCTCAGGGGCCAGGAGGGCGCTCTCCCTGAACGATATGGCGCCCCAGTTCTCCATTGCCCCGAAGGCGAACTCAGGGACCGCTATCAGGTGCATCTTGGGCATCGGGTAGGGTATGCCGAAGTACCTCTCATAGAAGCCCACGCTGTTCTTGGCAGCCCAGAGGGCCAGGGAGCCGTACTTCGTCTTCCCCGGCACGGTGGCTACTATGTAGCGGCCGTCCCTGTCGACGACCTCCTCCCACTTACCTATGCCGAGGTAGAGCAGGTATGTCGACATGGGAGGCGTCTCCATGAACTCAACTACCTTCTTGTTCCCCTCGAGCGTGACCCTCTCTATGGGCGTGTTTGAGATGGCGTGCAGGTCCCTGTCTATGCGGACTGAGAGCTTGAACCTGGCCTTGTACGACGGGTTGTCGACGCACGGGAACATCTCCCTCGCGTGGACCGACTCGAACTGAGTTGATATGACGTAGCCGCCCTCGTAGGGGGCCCTGTAGATGCCAACAAGGCTGTCCCTGGCCTCACCCTCAAAGTCGACCTCAACGGCGCCTGAGAACCTCCCAGTCCTTATAGTGACCCCCTCGTCGTCCTGAGCGAACTGGAGCTCCCTCCCGCTGGCACTCACGGACGTTACCTTGAGGCCCTTGGCGTCAAGCCTTAGGTCCTCCTCGGTTTCAAGCTCTATGACCTCGTGGCCCCTGTACCTGAAGCCGTCGAAGTCAAGGAATATCGCGTACCTCCTTATCGAGGCCCTGGGCGACACCAAACCTATTCCCAACAAAATATGCCGTGGGGAAAAATAAGCTTTGGCCCTGCCGCACCCCTGTGGAGCGCTATGGAGGCCCCGCATTAATGGTGTTAGTCCATTCTTAATACCTACTCCTAAAGCAACGCCTTGCCTGGACGTTGCAGGCAAAATGATGCTCGATAATTAACTTAAAAAGAAGGCTTAGAGATCAGTGCCTTCTGATGAGGAAGAACGCCACCACTATCAGCGCTACTACTACAGCGGAACCGCCTATGACAGTCTCAGCGGGCGTCGCCCCGCTAGGCACGGTCACTGTGACGGAGCTCAGGTTGCCGAATGTCGTCTGGGTCGGCGACACCTTGACGCCGCCCACGCCCACCAGGGTCACGTCCTCGTTCTCTATAGATGCTATGGCCTTGGCTGCGTCGTCAAGCCCGTTCTGCTCGTAGAAGGCCGAGGCGTTGCTTATGAGGTACTGTATCGCTGCCAGCGTCTGCTTCGGGCTCGTGGCACCGGCCTTTATTATCATCGGGCTCCTGAAGCTGAAGGTCACTTTGTAGCCCTGCGCCGTCACGTTGAGCTGCTCGCTAGAAGGCACCACAATCCTGAAGTTCTGCCTTATGTATCTCGCAAGATACTCCGTGGCGTTTATGAAGGCCTCAGAGCTATTTACAAGGCCCTGCAGGCTGCTCAGCTGGTCACCCAAGTCGTTGTCCTCTCCGAGGCCGCTGAAGAGGCCTCCGAAGGCGCCCTGGCCGTTCTCGTCACCCTGACTGCTGAATATGCTTCTAAACGTGTTGCCCTGGCCCTGCTGCGCGGCCTTGGACAGGGCCTGGAGCAGCTCGCTCGCCTCGTTGAGCAGGTTATCTGAAGCATTGACGCTCAGCGACTCCCTTGTAGTATTGCCACTAACGTTGAGGTAGTAGCTGTAGCTGCCGTTAACGAAGCCAGGCGTCAGGGCGGCCTCTACCGCCCTCTGGGCGAGGCCCAGAGTCGTGTTGGGCGACGTCGGGGTCGCGTTAACTGATGCTGTGATCAACACGCTGACGAACGTCGCGTTCTCAAACACCTTTACCGTGGCGTTTATGCCCGTCACATTAATGACCTCGTGCTTGGCGACCTGGAATGTTGGCGAGGGCGGGTAGTGAGAGGCGTTGAGGCTCAGAGTGACCAGGTAGAGCGGCTCAGGCGATGTCATGGCCTCAACGAGCCCGTAAAGGCTCACGTTGGCCTGGGACTCCTGCGTGCCGCTGGGGCTCTTGAACACAGCAAGTGTCGTGGACCTGTAAGTCAGCACTGAGGTCCTCCCGCTGGAGGTCCTGTTGAAGGACCCAGAGGACTGAAGGGCCTCGAGCGAGGCATTAAAGCCGTGAATGGCGTGGTGTCTGAAGTGATGCGGCAGCTGGCCGCTGTGGCTGTAGCTGAAGTATGTTGACCCACTGTAGTACGTCACATCAATGGAGGTCGTCCCCTGCGGCACCTCATGCTTGAGGGTCGCGGTCCCATTAACAAGGACTACCACAGCGCTGTTGGGGTACACGTATATGTAGTTGGCCTTGCTTACGTGCGCGCCCTCGGCTAGCGCTGCGACCGGCGAGAGCAGCAGGAGCGCCGCAAGAATCATTGAAGCCGCTAGGCTTCCCTTAAACTTCAATACCTACACCCTACATTGAAAGTGTTAAGGATGGTTATATAGGTTTCTCACATAGCCGAACGGACGACGCCGCAAGCGCTCACCCACAGGAGCTGAGGCCACCAAGCTACCGAGGAGGTCTTAAAGTCCTCGGCGCCGCGACTCCTGGCGGTGGTCACTTGCTACCCAGGTGGGCTGTGGCGGTCCTCGTCTATGCTATCCTCATAGTTGGAGCGGTCTCACTGGCGGCCCACCCCTACGCCAGAGGCTCAACAGACTGGGGCGTCCTAGTTAATGGGGACTACAGGCTGCTCTACTTCAGCCCCAGGGACCTCACAATGGCGCTGACATCTGATAACGGCACCCTGCTCTACGCTAATGGGGAGTGGCTTGAGGTCAACATGAGCTCAACGGCGGCGTGCTCATACAGCGGGGAGGTCGCGCTGGCCGGCTCCCTGGGCGGCAGGCCAGCCCTTGCAATAGTAAGCGGCGGCCGCGCGCTCTACTACGTCATTAACGTCAGCGGGGAGCTCACCGCCCTCTCCTGCTCAGGCCGCGCCATAGCGGCTGGGGGGATAGTCAACTCAACGCCTGTGCCCCCATATAATGTCATCGCTGTCACACTCTCCGACGGGCGCCTGGCCGCCTACGAGGCTAACTTCACCACCTACTTCTACCCGCAGAGCGCCTCAGCCCTAGGTGACGGGGACGTCGCCATGACCTTTGGCAACGACTACGCCGTCGTGATCGGCCCCCGCGACCCGAGGGCCCTCGAGTACCCCTTCAACGTGACCCTGGACTACATAACTGGCTACGAGGGGGAGCCGCTGGCGGGCGGCATAATTACCTATCGCAGCGAGGAGTACGCGGCGCTCATACTCAACGGGACGGCCTACCTCTACGACGTCGACGCGAGCGCCGCCACCATAGCTGCAACCCTCAACGGCCTGGCGGTCTACCTGAGGCCTCCGGCAGGCTGGGCCTCAGTCATGTACACCTCAGGCTTTAAGCCAGGGGCCGTCACGACCGCCGTCATGGACTACCCCTTCACGCTGACCGGCATCAGCGCCTACATGCACGGCGTAGAGTTCGTGGGCCGGCTGCTGTCCCCGGCGGAGGGCTACGTGGGGATCTACGTTAACGGGACGGCGGAGGGCTACCTTGAGGCCAATGGAAACGTCATAGGCTGGGTCGCATCATCAAGGCCGGCCGTCACGGTGCCCCAGCTGGTCACGTCAATAGCTGTGAGCCCCTCAGTCTACCCCCTGCAAACCACCGAGGTTGGCCACTACGAGGCCGCCGGCAGGGCCTTGAGCGCCCCTGGGATCAGCTTCAGCGTGGTGAAGCTCGACTACGACATATATTATGATGCCGTCGGCTACTCTGTAGTTGCGATAATAATTGGAACCCTGATACTGGCCTTCGCCTCAGACCGCCATTAGTTAAAGCGTCACTGGGAGGACGTTATGAATATCCTGTCCTTCATGCTTATCAGCGCGTCGGCAACCTCGGGCCTCATCATATAGTCCGGCGGCCTCTGGCCCTGGGACAGGAGCCTCCTTATCTCTGTGCCGCTTATCCTCCTCCTGTACTCCTCGCCGTGGGGGCATATCTTGTCGTTGACTATTGTGCCGCACTTGGTGCAGTAGAAGGCCTCCCTGAGGAAGAGCGGCGTTACGCCCAGGTCAGGGAAGTCCCCAAATATCTTCCAGGCGTCGTATGGGCCGTAGAAGGAGCCGACCCCGGCGTGGTCCCTGCCGACTATCATGTGGGTTGCCCCGAAGTTCTTCCTTATTATCGCGTGGTGTATGGTCTCCTTGGGGCCCGCGTAGACCATCTTCATCCTGAGGACGCTGAAGACGTAGCTCGACCTCGGGAAGTAGTCCCTCAGCAGGACCTCGTAGGACGACACTATGGCCTCGTCAGTGAAGTCGCCGAGCTTCTTCCAGCCCACCAGGGGGTTCACGAAGAGGCCGTCGACGAAGCTGAGGGCTGCCTTCATGACATACTCGTGCCCCATGTGGGGGGCGTTCCTGGTCTGGAAGGCCGCGACGCTCCTCCAGCCCAGCTGCTCGAACAGCACCCTGGTCTCCTTGGGCCAGAGCCTGTACTTCTCAAACGGCTCGGGCAGCTCGGCGAACTGCTCCACCTTGCCGCCCACTAGGACCTGCCCCTCCCTCTTCGCCAGGAGCGCCACGCCAGGGTGGGCCGGGTCAGAGGTCCCAAAGACCCTCTCGGCGAAAGCCTTCTTGTCCCATTGGTACGCGTCCTCCACGGTCATAACCGCGAACCTGGTGCCCTTGTAGCTCAGGGCCACGTCAGAGCCCAGCACCTCCTTCGCAAGCCTCGGCTCGACGTCCAGCACTATGGGTATTGTCCAGGGGAGGTCGTTGGTGAGCCTTGAGGACCTTAGGACGCCCTCGTAATCCTCCTCAGTCATGAACCCCTCGAGGGGGCTGTAGACGCCGTGAGCTATGTTGGCCACGTCATATGCCAGGCTGGCGTGGAGCTCTATCATCGGCAGCTCGGCCGCCTCGCAGGAGAGCTTCTCGGCCCTCGGCCCCCTCGCGACCCTGTCAATTAGCCTGCCGCCGTGAGGCGCTGACACCAAGGCTCTCACCTCATATGTAGCCCAGGCTCCTCAGCCTCTCCAGTATCTCCCTCCTCTCCTCCTCTGAGACCGCGCTCTGGGCCTTCTCCTTCTCCATGTCGCTCACCACCTCCCTCAGGACGTATGTGACGAACTGGGAGACGCTGCTGAACCCTGTGCCAGCTATGAGGGCCCTTATCCTCTCATAGAGCGGCGTCGGTATTGAAACCGTGGTGTACCTGCCCCTCTCGCCCTGGGGCCTCCTGACCAAGCGTATCACCGCGCATCTAAGCGCGCTGGGGCATACTTAAGCTTAATTAAGCTTAATTAAAAGTCCCGCTTAAATGCTGGGCCCCCGGAGAGCTACCGGGTGTCAGCCTTGAGGGGCCTGGTGGTGTGGCTCACGGGCCTGCCCGGGAGCGGCAAGACAACTATAGCTACAGCAGCGGCCGAGAGGCTCAGGTCTATGGGCTACAGGGCCGAGGTGCTCGACGGCGACTGGTTCAGGGCTCACATAGACCCTGAGGCGGGGTACACGAGAGAGGAGAGAATCAAGCACCTGGCCAGGGTGGCCTGGGTAGCAAGGCTGCTCGCGAGGAACGGGGTCGTGGCGCTCTGTAGCTTCGTCTCCCCCTACAGGGAGGCCAGGGAGGAGGCGAGGAAAATAGTCTCTGAGGAGGCTGACTTCCTAGAGGTCTACGTCAGGTGCCCCCTGGAGGAGTGCATAAGGAGGGACCCGAAGGGGCTCTACAGGAGGGCGCTGGCCGGCGAGATAAAGAACTTCACAGGCGTGTCGGACCCCTACGAGGAGCCCCTGAGCCCCGACCTTGTGCTTGACACTGTTAAGAACAGCGCTAGCGAGAACGTTGAGAAGCTGGTTAATCTCATCACTTCAAGGCTCAGAGATAGCCGAGGCGCCTGAGCCTGTCCTTCACGGCCTCCTCGTCCTCCTTACTCATCGACGTGCCCCCCTGCTCCTCCAGCAGCTGTCTCAGCAGGAACTCGACGAGCTCGTCGACTGAGCTGAAGGTGCCCTGCTCCTCAACGTACTTCTTAGCCTTCTCGTAGAGGTCCTTTGGAACTGAGACCTGAGCCCTCTCGCCTGACACCTTAGTTCCCGCCCCTTCGCTGGCCTTAGGAGTTCAAAAGCTCATCGCCTTCAGTAGCACCTGCTGCCTCTCGCCCTCATCCTCTTCCTCCACATGACCCTGAAGAGGACCCTCGCAAGCTCAAGGAGCGGGAGCCAGAAGGTCAGCACTATCATGCGCGGCTCGTCAAGGGCTATGTGCTTTACGACGCTGTCGTTCAGGTTTGCCCTGTCCCTGTGAACCACGTATATGTTCTTGAACTCCATGACGTGAAGGCAGCTGCTGTCGCTGAGCGTGGCCCTCCAGTTCCTCAGCTGCCCCCTGTACTTGCCGATGGAGGGCTCGAGGCATGCCTTCTCAGGGCTTGGCATCGAATCCTTTGGGACAATGTAGTCGACGTGATACGGCGCCTTAACCATCATCCTCTCGAGGGTCTCCCAGTCCATTGGACCGCCAGCAAGGCGTAATTCGCCTGGAAAAATAAATTGTTTGTGTGTGACCCTTGAGCGAGCAGTGCAGGGGGCTCACAAGGGCGGTGGCGGGCCTCATAGCCCTCGGCATGACGAAGGAGATGATAAAAACAACCCTTCACTATGACTTCAAGCTCGACCTGGGCGACAGCGACTTTGACGACCTCTACTCCCAGGCGGCCAGGTGCGTGGAGGAGGGCCTTGTGAGGGTAAGGAGCTGGTCTACGCCATTTAGGCCGGGCGACTGCAATGATGAGGTGGTCAGGGATGTGGGCTCCATGATACTGAGGGGGCTTGACCTTGAGCAGATAGTCGCTGAGACGCTGAGGAAGCACTACATGCTTAGGATGGGCAGCAGGTACAGGGTGCTGACGCAGAGGGACGTAGAGTACGCCTACGACGTGGCCCTGCTCTGCATCAAGGAGAAGCAGAGGAGGGCCGCTGAATGGGCGGAGGGGAGTAAATCCAGCTGAGGAGAATGCCTAAGCCTGCCTTGAAGGTCTTACAGCAGGAGAAGGCTTGAGGAGGCCTAGCACTTTGACGATGCGAAGTATATGTCAAGAACGGCCCTCAGGTCCCTGAGCTCAAGCTCTGTCGGCATGGGGTTGTCCCTCCTCCTGCCGTCGACGTAGTCAGCGAAGGCCCTAACCTCCTCTGCTATCATGTCTTTCCTCGGAACCTCCACCCTCTGCCCGTTCACCACCAGGTCCCCGTGCCTTGCGAAGTACCTAAAGCCCCTGGACTCCATGAAAAGCCTAGAGCCGGGGTCCTCGTAGATTGACCCCCTGTCCCCGTAGACCTCTATTATCGGCACCCCCGGGGAGTCCTTGAAGGCCCAGCCGTACATGTAGACCCCCTTGGCGCCTGACCTGAAGTTAAATATTGCAATGCCGACGTCCTCACCCTCCATGTCAACGGCCCCGCTGCGGTATACCGTTGAGCACACGGAGGAGTAGTCGCCCATTGCGTTAAGCATGACGTGAATCATGTGTATGCCCCCATCTATCACGGCCCCGCCGCCCATCTGCTCCCTGACCTTCCTCCAGCCCCTCGGCTGGTTGAAGTGTATGTCCCTGACTATGGCCGTGTGGACCCTGCCTATTGATGGGAGGCGCCTGTAGAGCTCGTTGAAGGTCTCGTTGAAGTGGTAGTTCTCGGCAACCATGAACTTGAGGCTGTGCTCCTCGGCGGCCTTAACTATGGCCTCCGCCTCCTCCATGCTCCTCGCTATGGGCTTCTCAAGCATCACGTGCTTCCCCGCGCTGAAGGCCTTTAACGCCATGGGCACGTGAGCGTCGTGGCTGACCACTAGGTCAACCGCGTCCACTCCCGAGGAGAGCACGTCGTCGTAGTTTGTGAAGTGGCCCGCCGCCCCAAACCTCTCAGCCAGGGCCCTGGCCTCCTGCTCTGAGGAGCTGAAGGTGTAGTACTCTATGTCAAGGCCCTCATCCCTCAGCCTTGACATGGCGGCCAGGTGAACTGTGCCGAAGCCCCTGCTCCCCACAACCGCTATCCTCAAAAAGCTCGCCGAGTTAAGTAAGAGGGCTGCCGCATAAAAGTTTAGCACTTACCTGCCTCCGAAGGAGGCCCTTTCTATGACGAAGCCCACCACCACGAACGGTATGCTGACGAAGACTATCATCAGGCCCGGGAACAGCAGCCACCACCACCAGCCGTTCAGCGCCGCGTTGTAGTCGTAGGCAGCGTCAAGTATCCCTCCCCACGTCACTATGTTGGCAGGCGCCACACCTATGAAGGCCAAGGTCTGGACGAGAAGTATGGCGCCCGGTATGCCAAGCACTGTGTAGGCCACTATGAAGGGCACCAGCCTTGGAAGGAAGTGCGTGAAGAAGGTCCTGTAGGACGGTATCCCCATCAGCCTGTCTGCCTCAACGAAGGTGTTAGTCCTTATGCTCTGGGCCGAGCTCCTGGCTATTATCGCGTAGCCGGGCCAGCTGAGGAAGGTTATCAACAGGACCTCAGACATTATTGTCAGGCTGGACTTGAGCATGATGCCCAGCGTGACCAGGAACGGGAGCACGGGCAGCGCCAAGATCACGGTGCTGAACCAGTTTAGCCCGGCGTCAGCCTTGCCGCCTAGGAAGCCCGCGAAGCCGCCAATGAAGACCCCTATTAGGACCCCCAGAAGCGACGTGACGACCCCTATCTCAAGGGCGTTGGGGAGCCCAAGCAGTATGCCCTGGAGTATGGGCCTGCCGTAGCTGTCGGTACCCATTAGGCCGTAGGCGTTGCCCAGGACCCTGACCTGGGCCGCATAGAACTTTGCAGGGCCTGAGGTCCCGATGAGAACTGTGACCGTGTAGGTCCCCTTCTCGGCGGGCCCTGCCGACTTCTCCGAGAAGTTGCTGAAGAGGGCTGTTGCCAACACTGACGTTGTCTGCAACGTTGGTACCTGGCCCGTCTTCTGAAGTATATAGGATAACAGGGCGCTGGTGACGTAGCTTAGGTCAAACGAGTATTTTGACACGGACGGGGTCTGCGAAAACATTATCTGCGAGCCTGAGGGCTTCTTCCATAGGACCTGTATTGTCTGCATGGTGGTGTTTGCTGAGAACACGAAGACCACGTCCGTCGGGACCTTCTCAGAGCTCCAGTCAAAGCTGAACGTGAGCTCGTACTCATATATGTTGGAACTGCTGACGCTCCCGTACAACTTAACCTCCTTAGGGTTTAAGTAAAGCGACGGAGAGTACTGGGAGGGCTCCAGCGCGGCCATCCATGAGGGGGCCGCGTCCTCCGGATAGGTGTTCTCGTAGTACCGCGTGTTGTAAAGGTAGTTTGTCGACACGCTCTTGGGCCAGGTGCCCACGTAGACTGCAAGCCCAACAAAGAACAGTATGACTACGATAGCCGCCAGGGCGCTCTTGCTCCTGAAGAGGTACTTCAGGTAGAACTTGTACGTGGTCTCCTCAGCCATGGTTCATCACTCACCCTTGTCCAGCCCTAATCCTCGGGTCCAGGGCTCCCTTTATTATCTCGTTGAGGAACAGCGCTATTATCAGCACCAAGGTCAGCACGTAGGTTACGGCCATAACGGTCGCCTCGTCCTCCGCCATGACGGCCTCGTATGTTAGTAGGCCAACGCCAGGCCACACGAAGACTATCTCCGTCGTGAGGCCGCCGCCGAATGAGAAGGCCAGCCAGAGCATGGCCTGTGTGGCTATTGACGGCGAGGCGGTCTTAAGTATGTGGCCGAACACTATCCTGTTCTCAGGCAGCCCCCTGGCCTTAGCTGTGAGCACGAAGTCCTCCTTCGTGGTGGCCAGCGCCAGGCTCCTGACTATGTAGGCGAAGCCCCCGAAGTTAACTATGAAGAACGCTAGCAGGGGCAGCACCATGTGGTCTAGCAGGCTGACCACGTACTCCAGCGGCTCCTTGGAGAAGGTAAGCCCCACGCTCACTATGCCGCCCGGCGGGAACCAGTGCATGCCGTAGGCGAGCCCGGCTATGAGGAGGAATCCTATCCACCAGGTCGGCAGGCTCTGGTGAATTACGCCTATCACAGGTATAGCCTTGTCATACGCTGAGCCCTGATACCTTGCTGCAAGCACTCCCAGTATGACGCCAACTATGACTACTATCACTGTGGCTGTTGTGAACAGCAGTATGGTCCTTGGCAGCGCCACAGCTATTATCTGAGCTATGTTATTAGAAGTCGTATAGCCTGAGTAGCTGACGCCTGGTGGGGTCACGCCGAAGTGGAACATCAGCAGGTTCTTCATCTGAAGCGCCAGCTTTACAATGAAGGGCTGGTTAAGCCCGTAGGCCGCCGCAAGCGACTCCTCGTACTTCTCCACCTCCAGGTTTATCTGAGTCATGTTTAGGGTCCCCTGGTGGTGTCTTATAAGCTGAGTCTTGAGCTGCAGGCCGGCGTACTGCACGTAGTCCTTGTAAAGCTTCTGTACCGCAGGGTAGGTGAAGCCGTAAAGTATAAGCATTGCTGCAAAGAGCACAGTAATGTATATAACTGCGCTCTTTGCCAAAAAAGCCTTATATCCCATTAGGCGATGTCACCCCCTGGCCCCTCACTTCCTCCGGGCCAGGAGGGCGACCACAGCTATTATAACTATTACTATCACGACTATACCCACTATCAGTGTAGTTGACACTGTTGGGGCAGGCTTTGTTGATGTTGTTGTGGACGTTGTAGTGGTTGTGAATGTTGTGGTTGTAGTAGTTGATGTTGACGTTGTGGTTGTAGTAGTTGATGTTGACGTTGTGGTTGTAGTAGTTGATGTTGACGTTGTGGTTGTAGTAGTTGATGTTGACGTTGTGGTTGTAGTTGTAGTTGGCGTGTAGACAGTTACTGGCACCTTAGTTGGGTTCATTAGCATGTTGTTGGGCGTGTAGGCCCAGAGCACGAGGTTGTAGCTTCCAGGCGTCAGAGTGCTTGGCACAGTTATGGTGGCAGTGCCGTTGGTACCGCTGGTCACGTTCTCCTGCGCAACTACAGCGCCCTCAGGGGTGACGAACTGGGCTATAACGAAGACGCCAGACTGCGGCGTAGTCTGGCTGGTGCCGTCAGGCGTACCATAGACTGTTGCGCTTATAGTGCCTCCAATTGGCACCGCGCCCGTCAGTGGCAGGCTAACGTGTATGCTATATATCATTGGCGTCGAGAGCAGCGCGCTTGGCACCGGGACGTTGAAGTACGGGTTCCTTACCAGCTTGGCGTACTGGCCGGGCTGGTAGGCAACCAGCATATATGGACCCTCGCCTATCACAGCGTTGCCGTAGGTGTTGATGTAGTTGATAGCGTCCGTGTAGGCCTCATGGGCGAAGGTAGTGTTTACCAGGGGCACGCCGCTGAGCTGTTGGACCTCCAGCAGGCCCTCAGGTATGTAGCCCGTCGAGTTATCCTGCTCGAGGTAGCTGAGCACGTGGCTGATATCCGTTGGGTTCACCAGGTTGAGCCAGTCAATTCCCTTGCTGGTGGCCGTGCCCGAGCTCCATGCGGCCTCGCCGTTGGCAACCACCTGGGACATTGCCACGTAGAGGGGCCACGGCATCATGCCGCCTCCGGGCTCAGCGTAGCCGAGTGTTAAGAAGTCACCTATTGTGCTTAGCGCTGCATAGGCAGGGTTGAACCACCAGGCCGTGCTCCAGATCTCTATTGACGTGCTGTTGATCACCTGGAAGCCAACTATCTGCTGCAGGCTGGTGCTGTAGGCGGCTGATGCCGTGGTGTCGAATATTGGGCTGCTGCTCGAGAGGCTGGCGTTGGCGGCTATGAGGTACTGCTCTATGAGGTCAGCCAGGCTTATGGGCTGGCCGTCAACGAACCTGTCGTACTGCATCAGGGGCGCAAAGTTAACTATCACTGCCACCTTCGCGTAGGTGCCCGAGGGCACGTGGACCACCTGCATGCTGGTGGCGTTGTACATAAGGGCTGACGTGGGCACGGGTACGGTCGCGTTCACGCTGAGGTTAACAAGCTTGTAGGTAATGCCAACTGGCACTGGGAAGGCGTTGCCAGGTATGTAGTACGTTATTGGCAGGAAGACGCCAGCTGCCGTGGCCACGCTGTAGGCGTCTGTCCACCCTGCCACTGGGTTCATTGAGCCCATGGCCAGGTGCCTAACTCCTATGGTCAGCGTTCCGGACGGCGTCCTAGCGTTGAGGAAGCTGAACGGAGTCATCAGCCCCTCCACGTAGTTCGGCACCAGGCCCGTTACCATGTTGCTGTTGACAAATATCGGTATGAGGCTCATGCCCAGGCCTATCCTTATAGCTGATATAATGCCGTAGTAAGTCATAGTGTTGACGTACTCATAGTACTGCTGCTCCGTTGAGAATTGGCTCTCCGCAAGCCTTAGGGTCAGGTTGTCAATTATGTTAAGCTCCTGGGTCAGCTTGGGCTCCTGTATGTTGGTCGTGTTGACCCCGAGGGCCCATGCCGTGCCGTAGGCGTCGCTGGCCGGCAGGTCCATGAAAAGTGCCCCGTAGAAACTACCGGGCAGGCCCCAGTCGTAGTAGCCGTAGGTGCCTCCCCAGGCCTCTATGGCCACGTTCCAGTCGGTCTCGTTAGGCACCATGCTGCCTATGACGGTTATCTGCTTCTGCAGGTTGCCAGTCACCTCGTAGACCTGGAAGCCGAGGTCCTCGAGCTGCTTTATCAGGAACGTGGCGTAGATGTACCTGACGGTAGCGTCGGTCCTGACGAATACGTATATGACCACGGGCTGGCCGTTGGGGTAGTACCACTGGCCATTCTTATAGACGTAGCCGTGGGCCGTCAGGGTCTTGTATATAGTCTCATTGGCGTATGAGGGGTTGTAGGTTATGTTCGCGAACCTGTCTGTGACGTTTGAGGTAGTGAGCATCTCGTACTCCCCGCCGTAGACTGATATGGTGGGTATCCCGTAGCCGCCGAGCACGTCGTTAACGAAGTAGCTCCTGTCGACTACGTAGTTCAGCGCGAACCTGACGCTCTGGTAGTAGAACGGGTTGAGGACCTCCTGGCCGCTCGGGTTCTCTATGTACTCTACTGGGTTCAGGAGCACGTCGTAGAACGTCGAAGGCATCTCATAGGCCACCGCGCCGGAGGGCAGCGAGCTTATCTTGTAGGGCGGCAATGCGTAGTCGTAGAAAGCTATGTAGCCGTGGCTGAAGTCCGCTATGCCCTGTGTGTCGGAGCCCACGTAGTCCTTGAGGGTTATAGATGAGACGGGCTGGCCCGTCGCCTGCGCCCTGACAACTCCAAGGGGCAGGAGGACGGCCAGGCCGAAGACTAGGAACAGCGAGGCAACTAAAAGGACCTTCAACGCGTGCCGCATACTACCACGCTAGTTACTTCTGGAGGCCGCGAGGGATTTATTTGCTAGCTTTTGTGAAGACTATGCACTACCTATTAACTTATCATATAATCAACCAAAACGTCATATAACTTTAAGTAATGCTAGCTCTTTGTAATTATTTGTCTGTAACCTTTTTACGTAACTACTTGTTATTTTTAATCACTTCTAAACCCCTTAATGCTATTAAGCAGGCTGAGGCTGTGTGCCTAATCAACTTTTATAAGCTTTTACGCTGACGTTAAGTCGGAGGGCGCCACCGTGAAGTCGATGAGCAGTCGCGAGGCGGAGGAGGGCGCCCAGTGAGGCTCCCCATGTCGTGGCTGGGAGCCATACTCCCTAACCTAGGCGCGGGGAGGGGGGAGGAGGAGTGATGAGGCCGAGCGACTAATAGCCGCGAAAGGCGGCTATTAGTCACAATGAGGGCCGAACTCTCACAGCCACGCGCATAAGGGCAAAAATCAACCTGTCACGCGCTCCAGCGCTCACCGGAGCCTCTTTTAAGCCTTACGGGCAGGCATTAGCTGGGCGCACCGCAGCCAGGCGACGGCCTTGAAGGTGCTAGTGATAGCCAGCGGAGGCGGCCACACTGGCCACGCAGTTGCGCTTGCCGAGAGGCTGGTTGAGCTTGGGGCCCGGGTTGACTTTGTCGTCCCCAGGGGCGACGGGTGGAGCGAGGGGCAGGTCTCAGCCCTGGGCAGGGTAGTGGCGAGGACCCCTAAGTTCCTCGACCCAGGGGAGGGCCCCTGGCTCGGCGTCCTGAGGGCCCCCTCAGCCCTCCTGAGGGCCTTAGCTGAGGTCCCAGGGGGCTATGATGTTGCCGTGGCCAGCGGGAGCAGCCACAGCATAGCAGCGGGCGCGGCGGCGAGGCTTAAGGGGGCCTCCCTCGTGACCCTTGAGGCCACGGAGAGGTTCCTGGAGCCAAGCAGGGCCGTGAAGGTGCTGTCCCCAATTTCAAGGCTTGTTGCCCTCCAGTGGGAGGAGCAGAGGGCATTCTCCCGCAGGGGGGTCGTGGTGGGCCCCCTCCTCGGCAAAGCCCACTACAGGGTGAGGGACGAGGGGTACGTGCTCGTCACGGCTGGCAGCTACGGCTACAGGAGGCTCTTCGACGCCGCCTCCTCCTCAGCCCTGAGGGGCAGGCTTGTCATACAGACGGGCAGGGTCGACCCGGGCCCCTACAGGGGCGCGGGGGTTAAGGCCTTCAGCTTCGACCCAAACCTTGAGGACTTGATAGCCGGCGCCTCCGCCGTAGTTACGCACTTCGGCAGGACGGCCGTTGAGGCGGCCTGCAAGTACGGGAAGCCCACGGTGCTGGCACCCAACACCGAGTGGGTCTGGATGAGGGACCCGAAGAGGATGAGGGAGGCTGAGATGATGGCAAAGAGGATAGGGGCGGTCCTCCTGCCCCCTGAGGACGTCACCCCCGATGGCGTGGAGAGGGCCGTGGAGGAGGCCATTAACAGGCCGCCGGCCAGCTGCGAGGACGGCTCCATAAGGCTAGCCCAGATAATAACCTCCTGGGCCAATGAGGGGAGGGCGTGAGCATGCTCTTCATAGTGACGGGCGGGGCCGGGTTCATAGGGGGCAGACTGGTTGACCTGCTCCTCAGCGAAGGCCACTCTGTGATAGTTGTTGACGACCTGTCGACCGGGAGGGCAGAGAACGTGCCCCCTGGCGCCAGGCTCATCGTTGGCGACGTCAGCGATATAGACGTCATGAACAGGGCTGAGACCATGGCCAAGGGGGAGGAGGTCGCCATAGCCCACCTGGCGGCGGTATCCGGCGTCGTTGAGGCCAGGGACAACCCGGTCAGGGCCGTGAGGGCAAACGTGCTGGGCACCGAGGTCGTCCTGGAGGCTGCTAGGAGGCTCGACGCTCACGTCACCATAGCCAGCAGCGCCGCGGTCTACGGCGACGTTGAGAGGGTGCCAGTGAGCGAGGACGCGCCGCTGAGGCCGAGCAGCCTCTACGGCCTCACCAAGGTGATCTCTGAGCAGCTGGCCCAGCAGGCCTACAGGGACTACGGCGTCAGGTCTGCCCACCTCAGGCTCTTCAACGTCTACGGGCCGAGGATGAGGAGGGGGCCCTACGCCAGCGTAATCTATAACTTCATAGAGGCCGCCCTCAGGGGCCTCAGGCCAGTCATATACGGCGACGGCAGGAGCACCAGGGACTTCGTCTTCGTTGACGACGTCGCGAGGGCCTTTGAGCTAGCTTCAGCCAGGAAGGCCACGGGCCCCATCAACATAGGCACCGGGAGGGAGGTCAGCGTCCTTGAGCTCCTTAACGCTGTAGCCTCGCTGGCCAGGGTCAAGATAGTCCCTGAGTTCAGGGAGCCGAGGCCCGGGGACATAAGGAGGAGCTGCGCTGACATAAGCAGGGCCAGGGAGGTCCTGGGCTGGGAGCCAAGGGTCAGCCTTGAGGAGGGCCTGAAGCTAACAATAGAGTACATGAAGGGCTCAGGACCTTGAGCCCCTCCACTCGTACCTCTTTATTATAAGCTTAGGCAGGGAGAGGAGGCCTGCGACCAGGTATATCGCTATGGCGGCGGGCAGCGGCCTAACCTGCCTGCCAGCCTTTGAGATGGCGCTTACGTAGTAGGCCGCGCTCGGCAGGAACCAGGCGGCCGACCACGCTAAGGTCCAGGTCAGAAGCTGAGGGTGAAGCCTCGCCACAGCGAGTATGCCGAGCCAGGGCGTTAGCAGGTAGCCCCAGGCTGGCATTATTAGGAAGAGCAGAAGGGGCCAGGTGTTCCTAACCCCCCTGAGCGCAGTGAACGTGGCCAGCATGGAGCCCCTCACCCACCTCTCCTTCTGCCTTATGACGGCGGCCAGGGACGTCAGCGGCTCCTCAAGCACCGGGGCCCCCTCGACGAAGGCTATACTCTTGCCCCTCCCCATGAGCTTCGCAGAGAGGTCCAGGTCCTCTGTGGGCGCCCAGGGCGTCCAGAGGCCCACCTCCTCCAGGTCCTCCCTCCTGACGAAGTACCCTGTGCCAGTTATCCAGGCCGAGCCCGCGAAGCCAATTAGGGCCGGCGCCAGCACCCTGTTGTAGAGGGCCATCTCGGCCCCCTGGCCCCTTATGTAGGCCCCAGCGAAGGTCCTCTTAGCCTCGGGGGGCATGACAAGCTCCCTGGGCATCTGGGCGGCCGCGAAGCCCAGGCTGATGGCCCTGACGGCCCTCGATATCATGTCCGGGGGCGCCGCCCCGTCAGCGTCAAGAACCCCTATGACGTCGCCCTCGGCCAGGCTGAAGGCCCTGTTGAGGGCTACCGGCTTGCCCCTCGCCCTCCCGTCGCCGAGGGACAGCTTGACCCTCACCCCGTTTACGGCGGCCTCGGCCCCGTCCACCTTCCTGAGCCCAAGCCTCGCCAGGGGCCCGTCAAGGGTAGGGTCGTCGGGCTCCCCAGCGATTATCACCTCATAGAGGTCCTTTTCATAGTCCTGTGCAAGGAGGGAGTTAACAGTCCTGAGGAGCCTCTCGCCCTCCCTGTACGTCGGAACTATTACTGAGACCCTGGGCCTCTCAGGGAGGTGCTGGGCGGCGCTGAGGGGCCTGCCCCTGGGGAGGCCGTGAAATATTATGACGAGCTCAACCACGAGCGCCACTCCGACCGTTATTGCGCTCCCTGCGGCGTAGGCCATGAGGGCCTTCGAGGCTGAGAGCGTGAGGTGGATGCTCTGCAGGTACTGGTGGAAGGTGCTTATGATCTGCTGGCTGCTGAGCGTCGTCAGGTCACTCAAAGCAACTCCCTTTCGCCCTCGTCTGGGCAGCCTTAAACTTAAAAGCGTTGAGGCCCTTTCGACTGAGCTTAAAAAGGTAGCTATATTATATTAACTAAAAATAAAATAAGGTAGACCGGCGCCCGAGCTGTTATGCCTGCTGGCCGGACTTCAGCTCAGATATCCTCTTGTCTACTGCCCTCAGCTCCTCATCCAGCCACGACCTGAGGTCCTCAAGGTAGAGCCTGTAGGCCTGCAGGCTCCTCAGCTCGGACTCCCTGTCATACACGGGCGCCGCTGCCCAGTAGGTCCATCCAGGCCTCTCCCACGGCGGCAGGTACGCGAAGGGCCCGTGCCCGGGCCAGGGTCCTGCCCACGAGCGCCTCCACCAGCCCATATCGCTCACCCGACTCGAATATACGATACAGGCCTATTAAGCTTTTCTGTCGCAGCTCAGGGAAGTCTGAGGGCCAGGTACATGAAAAATATATAGACATGCAGGGCCACAAGCTGGACGGGACTGTATGCAAGCTGCAGGTGGTGCGCCTTGCTTTCAAGGGTCAAGGTGTCCTTTGAGAGCGTGACGAGAGACGACAGGGAGGCCGTGCTATCGATGCTAAGGGGGGCGCCTGAGCTGGCTCACGTGAACATAGAGCCAACCTTTGACAGGTGGCTCAGGGAGGGGCTCTTCATAAAGGCGGTTGACGCGGACAACAGGATAGTCGGCGTTATACATGCCAGGCAGCTCGAGGACTCCTACTGGCTCGAGGGCATAGCCGTTAGCAACGACATAAGGAGGAAGGGGGTGGGGAGGCAGCTGGCCCTCCACGTCATTGAGCTCACGGGGGGCAGGACCTTCAGGGTCATGGCAAGCGAGAGGAACGTGCCCTCGAACGCCCTGGCGCTGTCGCTCGGCTTCAAGGAGGTGGACAGGGTGTACTTCTCTGACGGCGCCTCGTACTCAGCCCCGGAGCTGGCCTCGAGGCTTGGCCTCTCCCAGGGGGGAGCCGACGACCTGCCGGGCCCGGGGTTCGTGGACTCCTGGACCTGGAGGCCGATAGCGCTCTACAGGGGCAGGACCTTCAGGGGCAGCGGGGTCGTAGTGCTTGAGACAGACCCGCCCTTCTTCGCCGCGGGCGACGCTGAGGGCTACAGGAGGTTCTCAAGGCAGAGGGGGAGCTACTCGGAGGCATTCATAGTTTACGAGCTGAGAAAGCCTTAGAGGAACAGCGCCAGAGCCACGGCCCCAACTGCCGCCTGGAGGCACATGAGGCCTATTGTCACGCCGCGCTCCGTGGCCCTGCCCCTGAGGGCCCTCTGGAGCCTCAGCATCACGTGAGTTAAGCTGTAGGACCTGTCGTAGGGAGGGCTCAGGGAGCCGTCGCCGTTTACAACGCCGAAGTTCTCCTTGTAGACGCCGTGGGACAGCCCCCTGACGAAGAGGATAAGCTCAACGTAGTAGAGCAGGTACATGAAGAGGCCGAAGGCAGCTATGTCGCCGAGGACCACTACGCCGGCGTAGTAGGCCCCCACGGCGTACGTCATGGTGTTCCCCGGGAACACCTTGGCTGGGTACCAGTTGTATATTAGGAAGCCCAGGAGGCCGGCCACCATTATGAGGGAGAGGTAGGCCGTCATCCAGAGGCCCTTGGCTATGGCAAAGGCCGCCGTGAAGGAGTACAGCATGACCCCCATGCCTGCCTCGAGGCCGTTGTAGCCGGCTATCATGTTGTAGGCGTTTGAGGCGCCCATAACCCCTATAGGCACTACTACCAGGGGGAAGAGGAGGCCCAGGTATATCTCGTGGAGTATCGGCACGTGGACTATGTACCCGTTGTACTTGGCTATCATGAGGGGCAGGGCCGCCGGTATGGTTGAGAGCACCCTAACGAGGGGCGGTATGCCCTTCTTCCACCCCAGTATGTCATCTAGGAGCCCTATGAGGCCTGTGAGCATGAGCAGGGAGACCATTGAGAAGATGGGCACGGGATCGTAGAAGGACGCGTTGATGAACGTGTTTATGGCCTCCATAACGAGGAGGCCCAGGGCCACGCCAACTATGACCCAGAGCCCCCCAGCCTCAGCCGCCTTCCTCCTGTCGGCCTTGTTCATGTCAGACCCAACGAGGCCCCTGGACCTCGCGACCTCTATCCACGGGGGCTCGAAGGCCACCACTGAGCCGAAGGCGACCAGCGAAGATATCAGCGCCACAAGGGCCTCCTGAAGCAAACGCGCCAGCCCCAGGGCCTCAGGCCCCTTGGCATTTTATTTAATCATGGACAGGAGCCCAGTGGCACGCCTATCTCCTTGGCCCTCTCTATCACCCTGGCAGGCAGTGATGACACTTCAAAGCAGGGCCTTGACCTCACGTCCTCCTCAATCATCCTGAGGCCCACCTCCCTCAGGTCGTCCGTGCCGTAGAGCTCCCTGGCCCTCCGCCTCACGGCCTCCAAGGCCCTCTCAGGGCCCTGGGAGGAGGCTATGGAGTGGAACCCCACGTCCCTGGAGAGCCTCTTTAGCGCCAAAACCTCGGGCCTCCTGACCCCCGTGAGGTGAAGCCCCAGGGGGGCCGAGGAAAGCCTCCTCCTGAAGTAGTAAGGCGGCGCGTAGAGGTACTCGAACCTGCCGTCCCAGAGGTACCTGAGCCTCCTCGAGTACGTGAAGGCCCAGTGCTCCTCGTGGTACCTGTCGGCCCTGCACCTGTGGCTCAGGTCTCCGCAGAGCGTTATGAAGGGCCAGTAGAGGAGGAAATACCTGTCCCTCCCCTCGCCCTCAACGAAGCCCCTGAGCAGCCTCCCCAGGCCCTCGAAGGCTATGAAGTCTGAGTCCCATACAAGGACGTAGCGGTACCCCGACTCCCTCAGGGCCAGCCTCCTGGCCTCGGCGTAGCCCTGGGGAGGGTACTGCCTCACCACCCTGACCCCAAGCCTTGATTTGGCGTCCTCGAGCACCTCCTCCGTCTCGTCCCAGGGGTCGGAGGAGTCAACCACCAGCACCTCGTCAGCCATTGAGGCGGCGTCCTCGAGGGCCAGGGGGAGCCAGTCAGGGTCGTTGTAAACTATGACGGTGGCCGTTATGCCTGAAGGCCTGCCCTCCCTCGAGGGGCTCACTAGCCTGAGGCCGCTCGCCGCGTAGGCTAAGGCGTTGTAGGCGGCCCAGGTCAGCCTCCTGCCAAGCAGCCTCCTAAGCCCCCTGGCCACCGCCGCCAAGGCTCCCTGGCCGTTGAAAGGCTGACGGTTAAGTTTAAATCCATGTGAAAGCTCGTACTGCTGTGCCTTGTGATCCGCGCGGAGATGTCCCTCCGCTGGCGGCGCTGAGGGCGTCCACAGGTGCAATCAAGTGCCGTTAGCAGGGGGGCTCACAGATTAATAGTCCAGCCGTTCCAGGCCAGCTGGGACCAGCCGTTGGAGTGGGACAGCGTCATCAGGGTTGTCCTCTCAATGCCGCCCCACAGGGACCTGGCGCTTGCAAAGCTCAGCGTCCCAAGGCCCCAGGCCTCCGGCTTCAGGAGGAGGTGGCT
>Ga0080003_1000272_pt1 | contig 36250 bp, 37 predicted proteins | sample JossMetagenome_FD_69206 | JGI IMG/M metagenome (GOLD analysis project Ga0080003, IMG submission 69206) | Hot spring microbial communities from Joseph's Coat, Yellowstone National Park, USA - JC2_E (SPADES assembly) (version 2) | ecosystem: Environmental > Aquatic > Thermal springs > Hot (42-90C)...
AGCTCGTCCCCCTTATTGGCAGTCTCCATTGCCCCTATTGCTAGGCTTACGGTGAACATTGCAGGTAATGTAACGGGCACGGCGAAAAATATCAACACCAGGGCGGGAGGGTTACATTCAGAAAATCTTCCCTTCTTATATAGGAGAATAAAAACATTACCCCCAGAAGAACTACAACTAAAAGCAGAGGGTAATTAAAGATCTTTGCTGTAACTTCCACCATGTAAAGTTTAGGTTTTGCAACTCTTACGAGTTCAGTGGTCTTTCCATAATATATTCTTTTTCCTGTGGCAATGACCTTAGCGTTACATTCCCCCTTTCTTACAATTGAGCCTGAATATACTTTATCGCCTATTTTCTATGAAACAGGAAGGGACTCCCCCCTTAAGGGCTGATTGATCTATTTCCAGTTCTTCCCCTTTTAACAACTCTACATCCACAGGTATGAAATCGCCAGCTCTGATCCTTATTATATCCCCTGGCACAAGTTATCTTGCCTTGACAGTAGTCAAATTTCCATCCCTTAGCACCTTGGAATTTATTTATAGGCTTTTTTTGAGTAGTTCGACAGCTTTTGATGCTTCTTCCCCTGCGTATATCCTATTATTTCATTAAGCACGAGGAGCCCTGCAATCATTTATACATCAAGCATTTTATGTATAATGTATGAAAACGAAATTGTTATTTCCAACATCCACGGAGTAAGACCCCCGAACCTCTTCAAAAATTCTCTTACAGTGTTACTCTTCTTCTCTTCCACTTCATTATAACCAAACTCCAGGAGCTTCTTGCTAACTTCCTCCGCTAAAAGTCCTTTCCTTTCTGCTCCTTCTACATCCCTGATATCATCGTCCATCATTATAGACATCCTCGATAATTTTTTGATAGCGGACTGACATTTTATTCATCTAAGTGCACAATGGCATAAAAATCTTCAACGTGGCTGACACCATTTGGCTCTCTATCAAGCCCCTCCTTTCGAAAAGTTGAGAGCCTCCCATCCACATTATTCCAATTAACACACCAGGGAATATTTCCTTGTGATGTATCTCGAATGGGATTCCTCTAAATTACGAGAATGCCCGTTTGAAAATACGAAATAATCACAAGCTATTTTCACTAAAAGAAAAGTGTGGACTCGCTTTAAACTTTCAAATCAGGCTTTTCGTGGTATGCCGGGGACGGATATTTATGATAAGGTTTAATACCCTAGCGATTATTACTAATTATGTTGATAGACTACCAATCTGAATTGGGAAGGCTTGACCGTTCAGATCTCAGGCCCGAGGTCAAGAACAAGATAAAGGAATTCCTGAGCTACCTCCAGGCAAGAGAAGAGCTTTCTGAGGAACGGTTATATTTCTATTCTGTGAAGCTGAGGAAGATTGCGGGTATCATGGGAGACAAATTCCTGGATCCAGATGATAAGGACGTAGAGAAAGCCCTTAACATCATTAAATCTAATCCTTCGTACTCAGAGTGGACCATAGAAGGATTTAAGCAGACGTTCAAGAAATTCTATATTTGGAATGGAAATGAAAAATCAGTAAAATGGATCAAGAGAAATAATAAGCCCAATTACAAGAAGAAGCCAGACTTCATAATTACCCAGGGAGAAGTTGACCTCCTCATATCGTCCTGTGATAATGCGAGGGATAAAGCTATTTTCTCGTTATTGTATGACACAGGGATAAGAATAGGAGAACTTCTTTCAATAAGGATAAAGGATATCAGCTTCGATGATTACGGCATGAGGATATTGGTATCCGGAGAGACAGGTGTGAGGGTAGTCCGGGCCATAGGGGATTCAGTAGGGTATGTTAGGGCATGGTTAAATGTGCACCCTGACCAGTTCAACGAAGATGCTTTCTTATTCGTTAAATTCAAGGATCCCGGGGAAGTGCTTGACTTAGCTTCCCTCTATAGAATGTTCGATAAAGTTAAACATAGAGCTATAAAGAAAGGCTTTCCTCCGAATAAGCGTATAAATCCCCATAAATTCAGGCATAATAGGGCTACCGAGCTTGCTTCAAAGGTAAAGGGGCCAGTCCTTGAGAAAGAAATGGGATTGATCCCGTCTTCCAGGATGACAAGGGTTTACGTCCATTTATCGGACGATGACGTTGATATGGCCATCCTGGGGGCTCATGGTATCATGGCAGAAAAGAAGGCCGAGACAATAAGGAGGGCAAGAATATGTCTGTACTGTAAAGCTCCCAATCCTGGTAATGCGAAATTTTGTCTGCAGTGTGGAAGCCCCCTTGACTATGACGAAGCTAAATTGCTTGATGAGAGAGTAGAAAAGGTAACGGACATACTCAAGAAAAGTGATTTAATTTAGGATACCGAAAAACAGATCCTTGACAATATTTCCCCTGATGCAAAGGACGAGATCCTCGGAGTCATATTGAAATCCCTTAGAGACAGTGGAAAGTTCGATGACTTGAGAAGACTGGTTTCAAGAAACGGGAGATAATGTCAGGCCTGCAGACTAAAAGGCTAAAAATACTCATTTGTTGTTCTTCAATATGGCTTCAATTTCAGCTCTGAAATACCTCTTATGACCTGAAGGCAATCTGATATACCTGAGCTTTCCTCTCTTGCACCAGTTATAAAGTGTACGTTCCGAAATCCCTAGCATTGCCATAACTTCCATAGCCGATAACAATCTCCTCTCTTTTTTCATAGTTTATTAACCCCAGTGAGAAAATAATTATCATTTCTCTTTACGCGTGCTTAAGCATGCATGCTATCTAAGGAATCAGAAAATGGGGTAATATGGGGCAAAATGGGGCAATATATGGTAAACCTTGAATTATTCGCTTTCATTATCGGGTCCTCTTAAATTTTTAAATATCTTATACTCCCCCTCATTTGACTTATCATTTGCGACCACAGGATAGATCTGAGATCAACCACCGGTGGCGGCGGCGCATGAGGCATGGGTGTGTCTTTTTTTCTTTTTTTGAGTTTGAAAGGAGAAAATGGAAATGATACTAATCCAGAACAAGAGTAAAAGTCAAAATCATCCACGACTTTAAAATAGTCCCAATTAGAGTTTTTCTCATTTTGGTTGCTTCCATTGCCCTGTGAGCTACCCCTCAGCTAAAGCATCGGAGCTTCCTGATTCAGCGACAGACATCTGCCTGTATGGATATATTCCATGCAGGCCCGAAGTAGCTATCTCCACAGGCGTAGATTCGGGCTGCACCAGCCCTACTTTTATCAGTCCTATCTTCTTTATATTTTTCGATGCGTTGTGATCCCTGTCCATTGTTAGACCACATACATTGCAGTGGTATATGCGATCTGATAGTTTCAGATCATGCTTTATGTTTCCACATTTAGAGCATAACTTAGATGATGGTTCGAATCTACCTATCAGTATGATGTTCTTACCATACTTATCCGCTTTCCACAGTAACTTCTGTTTGAAGCTATAGAAAGATGCATCTCCGATACTCTTTGCAATGTGGTGGTTCTGCTGCATGCCCTGAACATTTAGATTTTCAATGATAATAGTATCATACTGCTTGGCTATTGCAGTTGATACTTTATCAAGGAAGTCCTCCCGCATGTTTTTCAGTTTTCTATATTTTTTCTGCAGTTTCAGTATCGCCTTTTTCCTATTGTTCGATCCCTTTTGTTTTTTTGACAACTGTTTCTGCAGTTTCTTTATCCTCTTTTTGACCTTCTTTACTAACCTCGGGTTTTCCACAGCTATGCCATCTGATAGCTGAGCAAACTTTTCTATTCCAAGATCGATGCCTATTGAATTTTCTGCTGATAATTCCTTTTTCTCTGGCGATTTCTCATCTTTCTCATATATTATGGAACAAAAATATTCCCCTGCATCTTTTGTTATAATGACTTGGTTGATCTCTTTGATTTCCTTCAGCCTTTCCTTTGAACCTTTGAAATATATCCCCTCTTTGAATTTAGGAAAATGTATTCTCTTCTTCTCTATCTTTACATGCTGTGGTATTGCAAAATAATCGTTCTTACCTTTCTTTCTGAATTTTGGATGGTCGGCATTCTTATGAAAGAAGTTCTTGAATGCGTTATCGAGAAACCGCAACGACATCAGCAAAGACTGGGAATTAACCTCGTATAGCCATGGGTACCGCTTCTTTAGCTCTATGAGCATATTTTGAGTGTCCATATAGTTTAATGAAGATTTTTCTGCATCCTTATGCGTTATGTAGTATTCATCCTTCTTTGCTAAAAAATAATTGTAAACAAATCTACAGCTACCAAAGTGCTTCTCCAGTAAAATTTTCTGTGCCTCATTTGGATATAGCTTCACTTTGGTAGCTACTATCATTATCTATAGATATAACAACGATATTCATAATTTCTCAATTGAGGGAAGTCCGTGTATCTCATGTCCGAAGGAAGAGAATTACTGCTTCCCTCAAACTCCTAACGCTCCTTTAAACTGCCGCTAACCTAGCACGGAAAGACATCCATTTGCAGGCTGGATTATCTCAATCACTTAGATGTTTTTCCATTCCTCCTTCCGGGTAGAATAAAGATTAGCCCGACCCAAGCACCCCAGGTCTGGTCCGTAAAAATCAGGGAATTTTCAACTTCATGCAGCCAATGAATATTCTCAGCTGAAGATGAGACAGTGCTTCCTGAAAATGATATTCGCGGATTTTAGCAGATCATCAAAAGGATTTATAAATTATCGGTACCCTGATTCTTCGGAATAACAACCTTTATTTTATCTCCATCCTTCAACCCGTATTTTGCCCTGAGATGTTCCGTGGAAATAATTTCTAGAACATTCTCGTAATGCGTTCTTTCAGGAATCACAATTCCGACATTTTCTTCCCTCAGTCTCGCTTTCAGTATTTTCACTCCTCCAAACTTCCTTCCCTCCTGCTCGAAAGGTTGAACCTCGAATCCATTTATGCTGTTCAGTATAGGGACGTATATTTCATACCCCTCGCTCACCCTCAAGTTGAGGGTTCCTGGAAACGGTACAAAGCCAAGTATTTGCCTGATCCTGCTCACATACCCCTCCCTGGATATGTAGTAAGACCCCTCCCCAAGACCCGTGAAAAGAATCCCCTCAATTTCAATTTCCTCTGAACTCTTCAGAATGTATTGCATAATATTCAACTCATTCCTGAACTCCCTGAATGCCTTGTCTGTGAGAACCACTTCCTCCCCTCTCTTTACCCTCTTTCTTACCACGTACCCCTCGTCTTCAAGGATAATAAGATCCCTGGAAACTGACTGCTGTGACATTCCAAGTTCTGCTGCTATTTCCTTGGTATTGAGAGATATCTTCCCGCCTATGTGACGGTAGGAGATCTTCTTCATGAAATCAAAGAGCAACGGGTTCATAGCGTTCTTACCTTTGACCGTGATATTGAACAGGATGAAATTCTTTCCCTTTTCAGGAGATTGATGAGATTTCTGTCGTTTGTAAGGACCGTACCACCGTATCTTCTGACAGCTTCTATCACGCCCTCGTCCCCCTTTGCATCAACATGAACCACTCTGAATTTTGAGGCCAGAACCTTTGCTATCCTGGCGTAGCTGTATTTGATGGAAAGGGAATCAAGTTCTTCCAACACAGATGACGGAACAACAATCTCTTCCTTTATGAATCTCGTCAGATCAACTCTCTGTTTTGTGGCATATATAAGGGCGTTGGTATCAAGAATTATCAATCTTTCTTCACCGGAACACCGATAGCATAATTCTTCCTTATTCTATCTATCCTTACGGACAACTTCTCCCCCTTTTTGGAACCTGGAATTATTATTGTGACGTCCCCCTTGATAGATATGCCGTCACCGTCCCTGTTCACATCTGTAACCTCCACCTCGTAAACCTTCCCTTCCTCTACCCTTTCCCCTGAATACTTTATTTCCTTTTTGGCATATAGCGGCCGCTCAGCTCCGCACGCCTTGCATCTCACAACCTCATTTCTGTTCTCCCTTACGATTTCAGTATCGTAATTACCGCATTCATAACATTGCACGTATGTGCGGAGATATTCATCTATCGCCTTATCTATTGCACCTTCCGGTGGCTTCCCTTTCAGGATCAACCTGCCATCCGATACCTCTCCGGAGAGACCGAATTGCCTCAGGAGGAACTTGAACACGTGGTTTTCATCCCTGTTTACTGCATCCACTATATCCCCGAAGTTCTTAATTATCGTGAGTTTCCCTTCCGTGATGACCTCTGGCTGGGGAATCTGGAACCTTATCTTATCCTCCCTCTTTGTAACTGCGGATTTCACTTTTTTAAGCAATTTCTCGTAATTGTAATCGCTCACGAAGAGTTATCCCGAGCTCCCTTAAAAAACTTGAGAGTTCGTCATTGTTAGCAATATGTACAACATTGTTCGACATTCAATGTGTCAGGAAATCTTAATGGCAGTAACTGTCTGACATCTATCAACTATGATGTCAAACACCGTTCTACTTCATCTTCGCAAGAAATTATAGATTTTTATTTACAAAAACAGGGAAATTAAATATTTCTAGAATTTTTTATTTTTGGAAGCTACTAAATTTAATTTAATACATGATTAAAAAGCTTTAAATACAAGTAGTAACATAACATCAAATAGAGGATTGGTTCCAGTTGAACTCAAGTAGTACTAGGAGGATTGCTCTTCGTCTGACACCACAGGAAGACGATGAGATAAACGACTACCTTAGCACATCGCTCAGATTCAAGACCAAATCTGAACTTATAAGGGCTGCTGTGTACTCTTATATACATCAACCCGCACCTAAAGCAAGAAATGAAGATCAGGAAGCGCAGCTCTCCAAGGCAACAGCGAATCTTCTGGATCAGATGGTTGTAAAAGGACTTTTCAGGAATAGAAATGACGCCATAGAGTTCATAGTGAGGAAAGCAACTGAAGAGCATTTTCTCCCGCTGTGGCTCAACAAATTGATCAGGGGGTACCTTGATACCAGGAATCTTCTGGAACAGGATGATTTTTCTCTGCCTGAAGAAAGTGAGGAAAGACAAAGAGGTGAAAAAGATTGATGAATTTGTCTAAATCTGACATACTAGGGTGGCTCAAGCAGGGCTTGAAGGATAAACAGAAATATCCGGAGCCAACCATAGTGTGTGCAGGGATTGGTGGCGGCGGGTGTAACATTGTATCAGAGCTGAGCAGGAAGAGGGGCAACGTCATTCATTACTGCCTTAACACTGATTCCATTTCAAATGCGAAGAGGAACGATATCAGGTATTTGAATGTGGGATTGGAATACACACTTGACAATAGAGATTCAGGCGGATATCCTGAAGTGGCGAGAAAAGGTTTTAAAGAGGATGCTGGTGTTATCGATACAAAGGTATTCGCGGATGCAGATTTCGTGGTTCTCGTCGTTGCCTTGGGAGGGGGCACGGGATCTGGAGGGGTTGTGGAAGTTATAAGGTTGCTCAAAAAGACAGAAACTCCGTTCAGGTTGTTTGTCGTCAGACCATTCGAGTTCGAGGACAACAGAAAAAAGGTGGCAGACAACACTCTTTCCCTTCTGCATATTGAAACAGATCAGATCGAAGTGTTCGACAACAACGAATTCCAGTCGCTTAAGGAAGCTAACACCTACATTGCAGAGCAAATAGATTCGTTCATAGAGAACAGAATATTCTTTCTCGAGGGAAAGTACAAAAATTACATTGAATCACTGATAGAAGAAGTGCTGGATGAAGTTCTATCCGAGAGGGAACTCCAGCTGGAGATAGAGGTGGAAACGCCTCCCCAGCAGGTACACCCTCCATAATTTTTTTAGCAATTCCACCATTTCATATTTAATGAATCCATGGGCGCTAAGTAAATATTGGATAATTCAATCATAATCGGAAGATGTCCGAATTCAAGGTGCTGATTGAACAGCTGAATTCATCTGAAAATATCAAGGAAAATGAGGAAAAGATCCTTGGAGTGCTTGACGAGGAATTTGATATAGCAATTTTTCCGGAACTCTTTTATTCCGGGTACCTGCACAGGGACTACATTAACCTTAGAACCCTTGATCCGAATTTTCTAGGTGCTGTGATGAAAGATATAGGGGAGAGACTTATAGTATTCGGCGCACCTGTTAAGGACAGATTTCTTTACAACTCTGCAGTAGCGGTCACGGAAAACAATTTCAAGGTATACAGAAAGATGCACCTTCCAAATTTCGGACCCTTTGAAGAGAAGAGATACTTCAAAAGAGGAACGTCACCGCTAACACTTGATTTCAAGGGTATGAGGATAGGGATACAGATATGCTACGATCTATTCTTCCAGGATACCCTTGAAAAAGGACTGGATATGATAATTAACATCTCCGCGTCACCGTTCACCTCCTATCCATACTTTGTTAAGACTTTTCCTGCCAGGGCGATAGAGAATCAAAGTTTTCTAGCCTACGTGAATGTTGCAGGTTTACAAAGAAATCTCGTCTTCTGGGGTGGAAGCAGGGTACTGGACCCGGATGGCAATGAAATATTCTCTCTCCAAAAGTTTGAGGAATCATCCGGTTCGGTTGTGATAAGCACGGATTCGCTTGAAATGGCGAGAAGGAAGAGAAGGGTGCAAGAAGAGGCAGTTTGATGACGCTTAAAAACAATTTATTCCTTGCGCAGGTAATCAATACGGAACTGAAGTACCAGTATCTCAAGAATACGCAGAGGTTTCAATCCAGTGACAGGGATTCAGTCTATCGCGCAAAGAGGTACCTGGTTAACAGCGTCAGGACATCACTTTACGTGAATACTCTGGTCTACGGGATGATCTCCCTGATCTTCGGATACAGCAGTCTTCAGAACCCGTTGATTGCATCAAATGACGGTTTCATACTCTTCCTCCTTCTCCTGGTCCTTGGCATAATGACAGACTCACAGTTTTACAGGGGAATCTGGGATATGAAACTCCTCTCCCCGATTAAGAGCCTTCCTATAAAACTGGAGAGAGGCGTGATACCTTTATCCCTCTTTCTCTATAACGAATTCTACCTTCCATTCATATCCCTCCCTGCCGGGCTGGTCATATCATTTGCAACAAGGAACCCTCTCCCTTTCATAGTCTTTTTAATTTATACCATACTCTTCATCTACCTTTCCAGACTCATTTCCCTCCTGCTCGGAATATCGTTCTCGAGAACAAACACATCGAGGAAATCGAAGAGACTTTACCTTGGCCAGATATTCCAGGTTGTAATTTTCGTGATATTCATCCTCTCCATAGAGATTGCAACGAATCCCCAGTTTCAGCAGTATGTCAGGATACCTCACTACATCCTTGCATATTCTCCGATGAGTGTTCAGTACTATTCCTCGCTGACCCCCTATCCATTCCTTCTCTTCCTGGCCATATTTGCTGTTGTCTATCCTTCCTATCTATTGATGCTGAAAAGGAGCATGAGCGAAAGAATGGAGAGCTTCATATCAGTATCTTCATCCAACCAGAATGAAAGGGTCAGGTCTTCAAGCCCAATGACCTCCTTGGTTGGCAAGGACTTCAAACTTATGCTCAGAAGGAGGGGTGCAATTATGATAACGGTAATTCCGATTACTTTCATCCTTCCTATCCTGCCTTCGATAATCACTTCGAAGCCAGGGTCTGCCTCCCTTGAATTCTATGTTCCGTACATCTCTCTGATATTCCTCATAGATTTCGTTATGCTCATAGGTCTTGAAGGGAAGGCTGCCTGGCACCTCTCCGCGCTGCCTATTACAAGGAGGCAGTTTTTCTACTCGAAGTTTTACAGCATCCTTGCCATAGGAACGATATACTACGCAGTCCTCATGATCATTGTGGCTATTGCAAACAGACCGCTGCTTTATTACATCCTGGTGAATTATCCCTATTACATTCTAATCCTCTCAGCAATACTTTTCACTGGCGGTACGTACCTTGTGAGGGCTATCCCCAATGAGGTCTACTCACTTTCCCAGGAGGGGATCGGAGGAAGGTGGGTGTTCCTGAAGGTATTCATCATAGGAGCGCCAGTGATAGTACTGAACTTCGTTATTTTCTCGTTCTCCAGATACCTCCTTGTTTCATGGCTCTCCTCCTATCTGCGTGGCTACTTTTTTACAGCAGTGGTAGACATTCTAATTTCCATCTTCTTTCTCAGCACATTCCTTAAGAAGGATTCCCACTTTTAGGGTGGAAGGGGTAAGATGTGAAGGTTATAAATGTGGATCCACTGAACCCTGACCCTGTGGCCATAGGAGAAGCTGCAGAGGTGATACTCAGGGGAGGGACTGTTGCGTTCCCCACGGAAACGGTGTACGGCATTGGCGCCAATGCTCTGGATGATGATGCATGCAGAAGGATATACCTGGCAAAGGGCAGGCAACAGGACAACCCCATAATAGTTCACATTTCTGATTTGAAACAGCTGGAAGAAATCTCATATGGCCTGCCCCGTGGAACTGAGGAAAAGTTCATGAAAATCTGGCCGGGCCCACTGACCGTTATTCTTAAGAAAAGGAATATCGGGGATGTTCCAACAGCCGGTCTGGGCACTGTTGCTGTGAGGATGCCCGCACACCCTGTACCCCTTAGCCTCATTGAAAGGAGTGGGATTCCAATAGCTGCCCCCAGCGCGAATAAATCAGGAAGACCGAGCCCTGTAATTGCATCAGAAGTGATAGAGGACATAGGTGAGAATGTGGACCTGATCCTGGACGGTGGCCCATCTTTTTTCGGGGTGGAATCTACGGTAATAATGTTCAGGGATGATGATATCGTTATCCTCAGGCCGGGTGCGTTCACTGCCGAAGATCTTAGGGACATATTCCGTATGAAAATCGTCGTTTCATCGTCAACGGATGGTTCTCCCATTTCCCCGGGGATGAAATACAGGCACTATGCCCCTGAGAAAGAGCTTATTCTGGGATTAAGTTTCGAATCAATAGAAAGAATGTGTTCTGAAAAAGGGACTGTGTTCATAGGAAGTGAAGAGACAGCCAGAATGCTTAACTGTCCTTCCATAATTCTCGGTTCCAGGAAGGATTTATATGGAATAGCGAAGAACTTATTCACCTCATTCAGGAAGCTTGACAGGAGTGACTACAGGAGAGGAGTGATAGAGGGATTTGAGGAGAGGGGCATAGGACTTGCGATAATGAACAGGATCAGAAAGGCAACAGGAGGGAAAACAGCCTGAGTTCAGAACCCGTCCACGAAACCATTTGAAATGAGGTAGTTCACGATGATATTGATACTCTCCTCAATAGACAATTTATCTGTATCCACTATTATCTCTGGGGAAACGGGCTCTTCGTAGGGGTCCTGTATTCCGGTGAGGTTCGTGATCTCTCCGGCCAGTGCCTTCCTGTAAAGACCCTTGGGATCCCTCTGAATGAGGACATCCAGAGGACATCTAACGTATACCTCCACGAAATTACCCGTCTCCTTTCTCGCTTTTTCTCTGACCTCTCTGTAAGGTGATATCAGGGGTACAACAGTCGCCACCCCATTTCTTGAAAGCAGTTTCGCAACGTATATCACCCTTTCATTGTGTTTTTCCCTGTCCTCCTTTGAAAAACCAAGATCCCTGGACAGACCTTTCCTGATCTCATCCCCGTCCAGCACTTCTACCCTTTTCCCCATCGCTTTCAGCCTATTCATGACACCGTAGGCCAGGGTCGTCTTTCCTGCACCGGGGAGACCGGTCAGCCAGAGAACAAAACCCCTATCATTCGACATATTCCACTCCCTCTAGAGGTTCTCCCCTGATTCCGTATTTCTTCCTTACACGGTATAATCGCAATATCGTAGGTGCTATCCTGTAGATGCTTGAATCGACATACTTCCCTATCTTTCTCCCCTTCCTGTAGAGAATGTAAATTCCGTCAAAATCATGCACCGCATCATCAGGGCCGGTATCATTTTCCTTCAGGTATTCTGAGCTGTGACCCAGCGTTCCCGCGGCTCTCCAGTCCAGATTATCAAGGTACACGAAGAGATCAGACCTGTCACCGTTCACAACATCGTACATCTCTTCGGGCTCGAACACCTTTGTGTTCCATATCTCACCGTTGGGACCCCTTATTGATTTTATCTTTTCCTTAAGCCTGGCTATCTCCTCCCTGAGATCTTCCCTCTCCACTATTCCCTGGGGCTCCCTTCCCTTCACGTTGAAGAATACTCTCGCGTAGTACCCTCCCCATGCCCAGGCTTTTGTGTGCTCCCAATCCACTTCCGCATCCTCAAGCAGCGCTCCTTCCTTTAATTCTGAATTTTTAATTTTCAGGTAACCCTCCCTGATGAGCCACTGATTGATCGCGAATGCGCCTTTCATTCGTTTTGCACCGTGATCTGAAACCACGAGAAGTACTGTGTCTTCGTCAAGGGAATCCATTATCTTTCCTATATGCTCATCCACCATCCTGAAGTATGAAATGAACTTGTTTCTCATCTCCTCGTCATCCTCGTACAGCGGACTTTCCGGGTCGATGTAGCGCCAGAAGGAGTGGTGCACCCTATCTATTCCTATCTCAACCATGAAGAAGAAATCCCACTTCTTTGTAGCCATGAACTTCTCCGCCATCCTGAAGCGGGTGTCAGTCATGCTATATATCTCATCAATTATCTTTTTCCTCTCAGGTTTCCTGAATTTGACGTCGAACTTATAATCGGGAAAATCCCTAAGTATCTCGTTCTTTAGCCCGGGGGGGTATGTGAACTCCTTATCCTTATCCGGAGTCAGGAAATCCGAGACCATTATACCCGGTACAGGCTTGGGGGGGTAGCTCGGGGGAACGGCGATGACGATACTTACCTTATTCCTCTTTCCGAGGATGTCCCAGACCGTCTGGTACTTAACGTCCCCGGATGTCGGTATCTTTATGTCCGTGTAGGAGTTCCCCACCCTGGATCTGAATCCATAAAGACCCAGTTCACCTGGCGTTCTGCCCGTTGCCATAACCATCCAGGCCGGAACAGTTATGGGAGGATCACAGCTCCTCAGTTTTCCATATATCCCGTCCTGAGTAAGCTTTGTGATATTCGGAAGAACATCCTTGAGCTTATCAAACATTATGGATGGAGCTGCGCAATCAAGCCCTATCACCGCTACCCTCAAAATATATCACCTCAATCCAGGTACCCAAGGGACCGCAGCCTTTCCTTCACCTTCTTCTCATCTTCCTCGCTGAATGCCTCATTCCCGCCTTCGTGTGCGAGAATCTCACGCAGAACGAATGTAACATAGTCGCTCACAGACGTGAATCCCGTTCCCTTGATCTTCTCCTGTATCTTTTCGAACAGGGGAGTCGGTATCGAGACCGTGGTGTATTTCTTATCAGTTGCCATAAGGAAAAAGGGCTTCATAATAAAAATAATTTACTATAATTACATTTAATTAACAGGGGAAAGGGCTTTATATAGGAAAGATCGTGCCCGCGAAAGATATAAATACGGTATAACACTGGGCAATTCTGGTGATGGTCGTGGCAGACAACAACACAATATTCATCGGAAAGAAGCCCACCGAGAATTACGTCTTCAGCACAATAATGCTGTTTACCAACGGAGCTAGCGAGGTTTCAATAAAGGCAAGGGGAATGGCAATAAAGAGAGCGGTAGACGTTGCAGAGATCGTAAGGAACAGAATGGAATCAATGATGAAGACGCCGGTCAAGTACCAGGACATAAAGATCTCTACGGAAAAGGTGCAGAGGGAGGACGGAGAGAGTAACGTTTCTTCCATAGAGATAGTGCTTAAAAAGTAGGTGTGACACATCACCTACATTATTCTTTTTAGTTTTAGTATGAATGTTCCAGATTTTGCATAGGGATTCATTAGCAAGGATAGGGGAGCTGGAGGTTAACGGAAAGAAAGTTCTGACCCCGCTGCTTCTCCCTGTAATTCATCCATTTAAACCGGAACCCTGGATTTCTGAGGTTAAGAAACTCCACCTTGACGGGGTCATAACAAACTCATACATCATGAAGAAAGGTGGGTTTGAGAAAGGTAATGTGCACTCCCTCCTCAAGTTTGATGGCCTGATTATGACGGATTCCGGGACGTTCCAGGAGCACATGTATGGTCCCCTTGATGCTGAAAATATGGAGATGGTGGACTACCAGATAAGAATCGGATCGGATATAGTTACCATAAGGGACATCTTTTCTGAGATCGATCACAGCGGAGAAAAAATTGAGAGGGATATTTACGAGAATTACAGACGCGGTCTTGAAGCAGTTTCGAGGACAGATTCATACCTCGCACTGCCAGTTCAGGGTGGTACAGTTAGGGAGCTCAGGGCGAAAAGTGCGACCCTGATGTCCTCACTCGGAGGAGAGTACTATCCAATAGGAGGGATTGTTCCCCTAATGGAGAGATACATGTATTCCAGCGTCGTGGAATCCGTCCTCATATCAAAGATGAACCTCAGGCCTTCAAGCGTAATTCATGCTTTTGGAGCAGGCCACCCCATGTTCTTCCCCCTTCTATTCCTTATTGGTGTTGACGTGGTAGACTCTTCCGCCTATATTAAGTATGCAAGAGACGGAAGGATATTAACGGAACACGGTACTCTAGAACTGTCCGACATCAGGGAATCACTCCCACCTTCCCCCTACCTGGATCCCTACACCAGAAAGGAGATTGATTCCCTCAGTTCTGAAGAGAGAATCAGAGTCCTGGGACTTCACAACCTTTACGTTTCCGTCAAGGAGATCATGAGGATTCGTGAGGAGATAATGGATGAGAACATATGGAATTACGCAGAGTACAGGGCCCATTCCCACCCAGCTCTTCTAGCGGCCTTTAGAAAAATTCTGGAATTCTACGAATACATCGAGAAGTTTGAACCAAGGTCCAGGAAATCACCCGTCTTTTACCTTGGAGAGGAAACTTTGCGTAGACCGGTTGTGAGAAGATTTGTCTCTTCCACAGCCGTTCCGGGCCCCTGTGCAAAGGTGGGCGGGAAACCGTACTCATATTACGTGAATGAGCCTGTGGATTGCGTGGAAACTGGCTTTGGAAACGTTCCGCTGTATTTCGATGAAACGTATCCTGTCGCACAGTCCATCTTTCCAGATGAATCCGTGACTTTCACAAGAGGTGAGGACAGATTTGACTATGACCCTTGGAAAGATTTTCTGCTGAGGAAGATGGACAGTATTTTTTCATATCAGTTCGGGAAGCCACTGTACTCCATAGTCAACAGGGAGGATGTCTCTCTTCTGAGGAGCAAGAATACCGGTAAGGTGAGAATGCTCCTTGTTAAGGGCAATCCGGCATTCGCATTCAGGGCATCGGACGGACTTTTCAGCCTCACCATTGTCGGGGCTAAAATTATTCTGGATAGTTTTCCAGCACCCAGGCACAGGGTCATCGTGGATAAGGACGCGGAGGAGTTCGTGAGAGAAGGTAGAAATGTGTTTTCCAAATTTGTATATGATGCGGATCCCATGCTGAGACCCCACGATGAGGTTGTGATCGTGAACAGGGATGACAGACTTGTTGCTTTCGGAAGGGCAGTCCTTTGCAGGGAAGAGATGCTAGACTTTTCCAGGGGAATCGCTGTAAAGAACAGGATAAGAAGCAAGGATTTAGAATGAACCATTTTCAACAAGAAACATCTGTTTCCCTTATTCAAGCTGTTAATCAGCCTTTTTAAGGATAGAAACTGTAAAACATTTAATTCCCCATTCAATTCAGGGGTATGGAAATCCGTCAGCCTGAGACCATAGAGGAATTCAAGGCTCTTGAGAAATTGCAGAGGGAAGTATGGGGGATGAGGGGTGAATCACCTGTTCCGGCCGGATTGATAAGGGTTTTCAGTCACAACGGCGGACTGGTAGAGGTAGCTGTGGAAGATGGAAAGATCATAGGATTCACGCTTGCATTTTCTGCATCGGACGGGAAGAAGAGGTACCTCTATTCTCACATGGCTGGCGTCTTACGGGAATACAGGAACAGAAACGTAGGTTACGAACTCAAGATGCATCAATTCCTCATGGCAAAGAAAATGGGGTACAATGAGGTCAGGTGGGCATTTGATCCCCTCAAAGCAAGAAATGCGTACTTCAATGTGCATAAGCTGGGAGCCTATGCATTCAATTACATAGTTAATTACTACGGAGAGATGGATTCAGATGAGAACCGTGGTATCGATTCTGACCGCTACGAGGCACACAAGTTCCTTGACAGGGATATCGTGAGACCCAAAGACTATGAACTGGTGGGAAGAATAACTGATTTTCCTGAACCGTGGAAGGAGATCAGATTAGGCTACGATTCCCTCGGCATAGAAGTACCCCTTGAAATAGGCAGCAACCAGCTGGACCTCAAAAGAAAATGGAGGTTAAGGCTGCGCGAGGCAATAATTCAGCTTGAAAGGGAAAATTACGCCGTCAATGAAGTTATAAGAAATGAACGGTCTGTGTACCTGATTCTTACCAAAAAGGAACTACTGAATTTAGATTGAAAAATCTTCCACGTCAGCTTCCTTTCTCTTCTTGGGCATCTTCTTCGTCTTCCAGTAGGTCGTCACGTATCCAGCCACCAGGTTTTTTAATTTCTTGGAGGCATCGGGTATCGCTTTGTTCACTATCTCCTTATTGTGTTCAAATTGATTATTCAGCATCTTCTCGTACTCCTGATACAGCTGCTTAGCGACTGTCTTTACCAGTGTAGGCCTGATGGCACCCATAGCACGGTATAGTCATAAACTAATTAAATATTTCATTTCACTCCCTGGCTATCTCTGCAACTCCCCTCAATATGAGAAATACTGCCATATAGGCCGGTACTTTAGCCATCCCCTCACCGAGCTCCAGGATCCTTCCTCCTAGGTCCACAGTGTTTTTCTTGGAAACCAGTATTTTCACTTCTTCCCCACCTCCCTCGGGAATCGTCTCAGTCAGAGGGTCGAATTCCTCCAGCTTCTCATAATTCACAGTTCTCACGATCATTCCTGTCTTTCCGTGTAGGCTTCCAGGCGTTCTTATGAGCCTGTGAATATCTATGGTAACGGGCTCATCTATCTTAGAAGCATAAAGTTCAACTGCCAATTTTCTTGCATTCCTGTCTATGTAGTCACTCTCCCTGATCTCCTTTTTTGTCATATTTCCCGTAGTTTCCCCAGTCATCTTTTCCAGCTCCTTTCTCCACCCTCCCCTGGCGGCCAGGATTTCCAGTAACTTTCCTCTCATGGAAATGACCCTTTCAGCCCACCGAGATCTGGGGAAGAGATCATTATTAGTCTGGATGCACCTTCCGGAAATGTAATCCACTATCTCCCTCCTCTCCTGGGACTCCAGTTCATCGAAGAGGGAATACACATGAACATGGTAACCTCTGCTGCCGGAAAACACGATCTCAAGATATTCCTTTCCGATTCCCAAATCATCCGTAAGAATATTCAGCAGCTTTATGACCTCAAGTTTTACGGTTACCAGCATTTCCCTGTAACTCATACTTTCGCTCCCTGGAATATGATCCCCGTCTATATCGAAAACGAGATCAGCCCCCTGCCATCCCTTATTTTCCATTGAAGCTGATGGATTCTGGTAGTAGGCGGAGGAGTAATAGAAGTGCTGCGGTGTGTTTTCCCTCACGTAAGACACCAGAGCTTCCATTGAAGGAAAGGATGTGTGCCTCACCATCCCCTGCTTTGAAAAGGATGAGAATGCAACCTCCCTGTTCATCACCCTTTTGATTCCGAATTCAGTCACACTTTCATAGTATTTCCTGAAATGTTGCTGCACAAACTGGGAGGAGAGGTCATTCATTCTTCTTCCTGTTGAATACGAAGTACAGGGCTACTATGGAAACTACCACCCCACCCGTGAATATCCAGCCATATGTATTTCTAACGCTGGGATTGCTGAAGCTAGTTGGAGTGGAGTTAGCGAACCCCGGTAGGGCACCAGCATTGAGCTTTTCCTGGTTGGTATATCCAGAGTTTGTTGCATCCAGATCGGCTATTTCATGAAATGCAAGCGTCACATTTGCCTTGGTCAGGTTGCCTATGGACTCCATGGCCTCTATGAATTCAGCGCCGTATGGATTCAGACCTGTAAGGCTGTAATCGAAAAGTATGTATTTATTCAGCGGGCTGTCCTTCCAGTTGTACGTGGAGAAATTTTTACTGAATATCACGGAGTATACGGTCTGGTTCCACATTGTATCCGTGATGGTAATATTGTAACCCGAGAAAGTCACATAACTGATTGTGGGAAAGCTGGGCAGGGTTTGCGCCTGGACCTGGCCTGAACCAGCCGCAACTACTGCAATCGAAATGATCAGTGCCAGAACCAGAAATAACCGATTCACCGGACGACATAGATATCTCAATTAAAATTTTTCTCTTACGAAATCCACCGCACTTTTGAAGAACCTGTAACCCATTCCCTCGTGCTCAGTCTGCCTGGTCCAGTCTGACTCCGTATAGGGATAAAACACCCTTTCAGGATGGGGCATCAAACCAAGCACGTTACCCCGACTGTTGCAGATTCCAGCGATATTCATGATGGATCCGTTGGGATTCCAGGGATATCCTGCTTCCCTTCCCCTGGGGTCCACGTATGACAGCGCATTCAGATTCCTTTTCGATATCTCCGAGAGAATTTCCTTCCCTGCAGGAATGAATCTGCCCTCGGCATGGGCCACAGGCAGTTTTATGATCTCCCCGACTTTGAAATTACTGAGAAATGCGCAGTCCTTCCTGTTTATCTTGAGATAAACAGTCCTTGCCTCGAACCTGTTTGAGATGTTTGGCGCCAGGGCTGCCTCTATTTCATGGTCTCCCTTGGTGTTTGGAAGGAGACCTATTTCCGTCAGGACCTGGAATCCATTGCAGGAGCCCATTACCAGTCGACCCTCCCCCTCGAATTCATAAATTTCCCTTATGAAAGATCCCTTTATCCTCGCAGCCATTATGGCCCCCGCCCTGACATAGTCTCCGCCGGAGAACCCTCCGGGAAAAAAGAGTATGTCAAAATCAGACACCTTCCTCCTCCTGTTCTCAAAACTCTTGATATGGACTATTTCAGGATTTGCTCCTGAATGAAGGAATGAAAGGTAGGCCTCCAATTCATTGTTTGTTCCCTCCATGGTTATGATCCCGACCCGCACACTTTTACTCATCTGAAACCCCCCTTCCACCTTCTGCGTATCGCTTCATTTTCAATACTCGCAATTCTTTCGTCCCCGACTGATATAACAAGGCTATCAGCACTGGTATGGCCAAGAAGAATAGCATCTTCCTTCATGATTTCCAAGAATTCTTTCTCCCTCTCTTTCTTCACTTCCACAACCCAGGAGGATGTGGGTTCTGAAAAGAGAACAAAATCGGGGCGGAGTCCGAATGGAGATATATCAATGCTTGCTCCTATCCCTGAGCCTATCGTCATCTCGCCGAGAGAGGTGGCAAGACCGCCGTCCGATATATCATGTATAGAGAGAACCGTACCGGAATTTACGGCATCAAGGATTCTCTTAACCCTTCTGCTCAGAAAATCTGGATTTGAAACCGGAACAACACCTCCCCTTACCCCGATCGTTCTGAAGTACAGTGACCCACCGAGATCGCTGGTGGGCAGCCCTACGAGATATATCGGGGAGGAAATCTTCTTGAAATCCGGGGAGAGAACATTCCTTATATCCTTGGTCTTCCCCACGGCCATGACAGTGGGGAACGTGGGTATTCTCCTCTTTCCAGATTCATTGTAAAAGGAAACGTTTCCTGATGCAAATGGGATATCCAGTCGGGCAGCAACACTCCTCATCCCCCTGAGCATTGAGATGAATTCACCCATAACCACAGGGTCCTCAGGACTTCCTGCATTGAGGCAGTCTGAGAACCCTATCGGCTCCGCTCCGACTGAAACAATGTTCCTCACGGCTTCATCAACTGCATCAGCTCCTCCGGCAAGGGGGTCCAGATAGGAATAGAAGGGGTTGAATCCGTGACCCACAGCTATCCCCTCATATGAATCCCAGGAAGCCCTTATCACAGAAGCATCTGTGGGCCCTTCCCTGCCAACAATTCCTGAGAAAGGACCGAGGACCGTGCTGCCACGAACAGTATGATCGTACTGTCTGACGGCAAACTCCCTGGTTCTCACGTTTCTATCTCCCAGCAGCGCAAGTATCACCTTTCCGATGTTTTCCGGGTATTTGGGGATGACAGTGTTCTCCCTTTTTTCTTTGAATAATGAGGGCCTGTCATAGGGCTGGGGATTGGTGAGGAAATCTATATCCATGTCAATCGCCATTTCATCCCCGTAAAATACGCGAAGTCTCCTTCCGGGTTCGCTGACTCCTATGGTGGACGATGTTATATCCCATGATTCCATAATTCTGTGTATTTCGTTTTCGTTTTCCTCTTTCACGGCAAGAAGCATCCTCTCCTGGCTCTCGGATATCCAGATTTCCCAGGGAGCCATGCCTTGGACCTTTAAGGGGACACGGTCAAGATACACCGATCCACCCATACCTCCCGACTGCAGCATCTCACCAACCACACTGCTGAGCCCACCACCTCCGAGGTCCTTAAGTGCATATATGAGACCCCTTTCGTTGGCCTCAAGAACTGCATGCATCAATGGCTCCTTTGTAATGGGACTGCCCAGCTGAACCGTGGAGATATCTTCCTCTCTAGTTATCGTCTCCGAGGCCATGTTAACCCCATGAATTCCATCCCTCCCTGTCTTCCCACCAGCAATTATGAGCTTCAACCCGGGAATGTTGACCGAGGAGGAAAGCAATTTTTTCCTGTCCACGATTCCAACACACCCAACATTTACTAGCACATTCGGAGAGAAGAAACGCGCGTAGGTAATACCACCGGAGAGCGTCGGGATACCAACCCTGTTTCCGTAATCCCTTATACCAGAAATCACTCCCCCCTCAATGAATTTTGGAGAAGGAAAACCCTTTACCTTCCTGATGCCGAAAAAGAGAACATCAGTGAGCGCGACCGGTTGGGCCCCCATGCTAAGAACGTCCCTCAGAATACCTCCAACACCTGTGGCCGCACCACCGTAGGGTTCTATGGCTGACGGATGATTGTGACTTTCCATTTTGAAAGCCACAGCCGTTTTATCGTCAATTGCTATGACCCCGGCATCCCCTCTGGAAAGTATGCCCTTTGTTCCGATATCCATAAGATATTTTTTGAGGTGGATCTTGGAGCTCTTGTAGCTGCAGTGTTCGCTCCATGCCTGTCCCAGGGCCTGGAGCTCCGCATCGGTGGGATTCCTTCCTTCTCTCTGAAAATATTCCCTGATCCTTCTCATCTCTTCAACGGAAAGACCGAGGGAGAAGGAACGTGAAATTTCCGAGAGCTCTCTGTCCTGCCTGCCTATGATTTCAATGGTCTCTATTCTAACCATCTACAACACACTCATTGATTACGGGATTCGCCAGGAGTTTTTCGCAGAACTCATTCCCCAGTCTCTTTCCTCCCTTTTTCAGCGTTATGTAGTAGACCTTCCCAGTTCTCACATCAACCACATCCCTATAACCGAGGAGATTCAGCGCTTTCAAGACAGAGAGCCCTTCAGCATCCTCCACGCCCGCCTTCAGGGTTACTGTAATCTTCAGTTTAGTCATAGCAATAAATAACATTCTGGCAATTAATGTTTAACTGTATTTAATCACCAGATCCCTGAAGATGTCCGATACATCTTCGCATTTATCTGTAACTATCTCCATGTACTCGTAAATCTCCTTCAGCTTCACTATTTCCTTAGGGTCATCAAGCGAGAAGACGTGCTCATATGCTTCACTCAACAGATCATCTGTCCTGTTCTCCAGTTCGTTGATCTTTATGCACTCCTCTATTATGGAGGAGAAGTCTGATTGGTCAAAGCTTTCAAAGTACCTGAGTGCCCTGTTCACCTCCTGGACTGACTGATATATGAGACCTGAAAACTCTTCCATCAGCCTGTCCTTTGAGACTTTGAAAAGCACTATCCTCTTTGCCACTGCATTTATGAAGTCAAGTATGTCATCATATTTGGTTGCGAGCATCCCAACGTCCACCGACTCAAGGGGCTTAGTCATGTGATTCACCTTCGTGTATATTTCATGAACGATACCGTCCGCATCATGCTCTATCCTCCTTATCTCCTCCGCCCTCTTTTCAAGGTTATCGTAACGCTCTATCATTTCCTTCAGTCTCTCCGCTCCATCCATAACCTTCTGCCCCAGCCTCTCAAGGTACTTTGAAAATTCCAAGAAGACCATCGAGGAATCTTCCAGCGAAAGACCTGCAACCTCAACGCCAAGAAGCAAAGTGGAAAGAAGACCTAGCAGCATGAAAATTGCTATGGTTAGGAAGGTTATGTTCCACCCGTATAAGTAAACAAGGATGGGGAAGCTGAAAGTTCCGAGAACGGCACCGACCCTGCTCACCGCAGAAGCGCTAGCCTGCGCCGTAGCCCTGAGACGGGTCGGAAAGATCTCAGTCGGGATAACCCAGGTTGTTACATTAGGTCCTGCGTTCTCAAAAAATAGGTAGAGCGCCAGGAAAATAAATATGATGAATATGCTGTACTGATAAGCTGCAGCAAGAACCAAAGTCGCCAGAGCCATGCCAAAGAATCCTATCTCCTGCAGCCTTATCCTCCCTATCCTTTCTATCAAGAGAATCGCAACAATGAAACCGACAACAACGAAGACGTCAAGAATTATGGTGCCAAGGATAGCGTGGACCTTATCCAGCAGGGTCCCTCCCTTAAACCCTATTGTCTCCAGCATATAGGGCAGGGAAATTCCTACACCGTAGACACCTATATCCATAAAAAACCACGGTATCCAGGAGAAGAGTGTCCTTCTTCTGAACCTGGAACCGAGGAGCTCCGAAATCCGCCCCTTTCTCTCAGGCTCAATTGCGGCAAGGTCGTTGGAATAGTCAAGGGCGTATTTCTCCCTGATCTCATCTATGACCTGTTTAGCCTTCTCCCTCTTATTGTTTGAGAGGAGCCATCTGGGGGATTCGGGCATTGAACGTCTCAGAAAGATAACAACGAGAGCTGGAATAACACCTGATGCCAGCATTATCCTCCAAGAATCCACTTGCCTACCTAGTATATTGACAAATTCCATCCTGCCAAATGTGAATCCTATAATTGCTGCAACAAAAGAACCTATCCCCCAGAACATGAATGTCCTGGTTACCAGTTTACCCCTGACATCCTTGGGGGAGAATTCTGCTACATAGGTGGAGCTTACAGGGTAGTCTGCTCCTATACCTATACCCAGGAGAAACCGGAAGATTATCAGCTGAGTGATATTTGTGGCGAAAGATGTTAGAAGCCCGAAGAATACAAAGAACAAAAGGTCTATTATGTATATTGTTCTCCTTCCAATCTTATCAGCATAACTTCCCACAAGCATTGCCCCAACAAACATCCCAAGGAGAGCTGAGGAGCTGAGAAGACCTAGCTGAATGCTCTTCGTGGAAGGAGATGAAGAGAGCCAGTTCTGAGATTCGACGAAAATCAGAGCAACTGAGATTATGAAGAGGTCGTATCCGTCCAGGAATACGCCGGCTGCAGATAGTGATGTGACCTTTCTGATGAACCTTTTTTGTTTCCTTAGGTCGTCTTGCATCTGATCCTTAATCATCTGAACGAATAATTAGATTACCATTTTCCTGAGTTCTTGTAATTCCAATTCTAAGCGAGAATATCTGTTCCAAAGCATGAATTCCGGCATGTAGTTCTTCCCCCAATTCAACGATATCCAGAGATTGAAGAACCCCGGTAGAGGTTATAACAGTCGAGATCTTAGGCAATAGCAATCCGTCTGCCTGTTCCCAGTAATAATCAATGTTGAAAATGCATCTTCCCCGGGACACAAGGAGGTAAACGGGGAAAGATTCGAAGTTTTCAAAAGAAAAATGCGATAAAATTTCCCAGGAATTAAGACTTTAGCGGTTAAAAGGAATGATGATCGTTCATCATAATGTAGGGGCTTTTTGGGTAAAGTAGTTATAGAAATAAGGGATAAATCATCCATATGGAAAAGCTGCCCGTTCATAAAAAAATAACCTATGGGATCGGGCAACTGTCCTATAACACTCCTGCATTCTTCCTGTCAGCTTACATTTATATTTTCTATTCACCCCTGCAGGGCAGGATTCTGCTGTCAGCATATATTGTCGGGCTATCAGTCTTTCTCGGGACGCTGATCCAGGCCGTTGCTAATCCTTTCATAGGTAACTGGAGCGATAAATCGAGGAACAGATTCGGCCGGAGGAAGTTTTTCCTGCTTACAGGTTTCATACCTCTTTCAATTTTCTTTTTCCTCTTGTGGCTTCCCCTCACCACGGGCATAAGGCTAGCCGTTCTGCTGACCTTCTATCTGATCTCTTATAATTTCCTCTTCGCATACGTGGTCCTTCCCTATCTTGCCCTAATACCTGAGCTAACTACTTCTCCGCAGGACAGGGTGGTCCTTACGACCGTTTCCGCCTACTTTGGGATACTGGGGATTATACTGGCCTCGGTTCTCCCCCTGGTTCTGTTCATGCTAAAGTTCAGCTACGCTGTGGTTGGCGGAGTTATAGCCGCGATAATGTTCCTGTCCATGCTTGTGGTCATAGTCACCACAAAGGAAAAACCTATAGGAGAGGTCGCTCCAAAGGACTACTCCATCGCAAAGGCATTCATCCAGACTTTCAAGAATAAAACGTTTGACAGGTACATCATCGCCTACCTTTTCTTCCAGTTCGGCTTCTATTTCTTTCTTTCCTCACTGGGTTACGTGGTGGAAAGAATAGTGATGCCCGGGAATCCTTCCTTCAACAGCTATGTTGGTCTGTTCACTCTCGTCGCAGTACTGTCCACAATCATATTCTCCCCAGTCCTTGTGAGGTATTCTGCAAGGAGGGGAGAGAAGAGAGCGTTCATCCTTTTCACCGGTTTGCTGAGTATAGCCATGATACTCACATTCTTCATAGGATTCACCCACATTATAAGCAATCTGATGCAGATGATTCTCATAATGATCTTCTCGGGATTGGGTTTGACCTCCTATTTCATTCTCCCGAATGCGATCATTTCAGAGATAATAGACGAGGATGAAACCCTCACGGGATTCAGGAGGGAGGGTATGTATTTCGGAGTGCAGGGTTTCCTTGAGAGGATACCCTCGGGACTGGCCGGATTTGTCCTGGGCCTCTGGATCACCTACCTTTACCAGCCATCAGGTAATCCAATGTTCATAAGATCCCTGGGCTTGATAGGAGGGGCGTTCACCCTTGCAACTGCAATATCCTTCCTGTTCGTTCCTCTCAAGCAGGGTATCAAGTCAGGGAAGGGAAGGTTACCAGGGGATGCCCAGTAACCTTATATACATGCAGGCGCACTGCCATTCGAGGAATTCTGTAAACAGGCTCAGTGGCGAAGGTGTATTTCACAGAGTTCTCTGGCCGGTTGAAAGGCAGGTGATGAAGGCACTGATGATGAGCCCGGGCCAGCTCGCAAAACTTGCGAAGAAAAAGCATGTGAATTTCATTGCGGTAACGGATCACAACACTGTTCCTGATTTAAGCGAGGATTCTCTCATTCCGGGCGAGGAATGGGGGCAGACAAAAGGCCATGCGAATTTCATAAATATAAGGAAACCAATAGATCCGGAATCCGGTTACTTCCGAAACAGTCCCCCTGACAACCCGAAGGATTTCTTCACTGCTGTCGACGAGGCCAGAAAGCAGGGGGCATTCGTTTCAATAAATCACCCCTTCAAGAGGGATTCATGGCTCTGGGGGGAGGAAAGTTACCGCCTGGCAAATTCCATCGAGATCTGGAACGGCGCGTGGAGCGAGGAAAATTTCCTTGCACTGCAGCAATGGCAGTCCCTCCTCGTCAGGGGGATTAAAATATTCTGCATGGCAGGAAACGATTTTCACGTGAATCATATCTTCGACATATCATCCCAGGTTCTTGCTTTCAGAAATGTTCAGGACAGGGAATCTCTGATTGCAAACCTTATGAAAGGAAACTATTCCATAACAAAGAACACAGACAGCCCTGTTGTGTTTCTCGACGGGGATCTTAACTACACGATAGAAAAATATTCTGTGGATACGAAACTCAGGATCATTTCAGCAACTTCCTCCTCCACCATTTCCAATCCCGATAAGGAAGGAAATGTCACATCGAATAATGGAGAGAAATTCATTAGGCTGGAACTGTGGGACAAGGACGGCCCGTTAAGCTTTACCAATCCCATTTTTCTCTGAATTTGAGATCATTGCCTGGGCAAAGAACCCGGAAGCGCCAGGGAAGTGGATGCCGGTCAAGCATTTCCCATCCTTCTCGCTGATCGTCTCACAGCAGAGACCATCATCCATGGGTATCCTAGCAAGCGCAGACGGGGCTTCTAATCCAGATAATACCTCTGTGACAAACCAGTGAATCCATGGATGTCTCACATGCCTGTTTCCGAGGCCACGGAATTTTCCCTTGAGCATGAATTCATTTCTCTCTGATGTAACCCACCTAACGGTGTTTCTGAATACGGGTGAGTGCCTATCTATGAAACCTAAATATGGGAGAAGGAGGAGGGAGCCGGTGGGATCATCGTAAAATTCGTAGTTTCCCTCAAGATCTGTGGAGTAGGAGAACATATCATCTTTTACCATACGGTGCATTATGTCTTCCTTAATTCTTTCGTGAAGAGAGGTGTAGCGCTGATCCCCCAGTAGCTTCTCTATCCTGGATGAATAGGTGCGGAGGGAATACCACAGCACAACATTGTTAAAAGTGACGTACGGATAAACCACGGGATCATCGGAACTGTTAAGTTCCGTGGAGTACAGGTTATACCTTTCATGTTTCCTGGATTCGAGGATTGTGATCAATTCATCAGCCATCTCCAGAGATCTCTCTGGATCCAAGATGCCATAATGCATCCCCCTCTCAAGGGCCAGGAAATAATAGGAAAGCTGGTCAAGCTCAAACCCGTCATAGAGGATCCTCCCGTCGAGGTAGAGGGCGTGGATACCCTTGTTTTTCCAGTATTTTGAAAGGAGCGTGGAAATGAGATCCTCTGCCCTTGAGGGATCATATCTCTCAATTACTGGCAGTGTCCAGAAGATGAAGTCCCTGGCCCAGAATCCCCCGGATACGTAATACTTTGGGCTTTTAGATGCCATTATGCAAGTATCATCCACATCAACACAGGAGGAGTTTGAGTAGAAGAGGGACAGAAAAACGTTATCCCTGACTGTCTTGTCATCGAGGTCATCGAAATTGGCAAGAAATTTTCGCGCTTGCTTAAAAAGGGCATCCCTCCCGATTCTGCTCAGATGTATGCTATTCAGTATTGCCCTTTCGGGAGTGTCTCCTATTCCTATGTAGGACCCCTCATCTGCTTCCTTAAACCCTATTGAAGGGAGAGAGTTGCGAAACTGAGAGTAGTAAACGGGTATCCTTGACCAATTTGTACGAAAGGAATTCACCTGGCTGGGAATCTCCCAGAATATTTTCGAATACGCCTCAACCTCCGGCAAAGATTCCATCTTTTTCCCCACGAAGAAGCCCTGGGCGTAAGGGGGAATCACCATCTCCGTATCTCCCTCCTCCGTCAGAATTTCTATCCATCCCTTCCCCCTGAAATCCCTCTCTGTGAGGAACCCCCTCACCTTAAAACAGAAAAGTGAAGAATTGGAACACATCGGGAAACAGACTTCCACGATGTCATCTTTCAAGAGTAGAGAAAAATAATAATTTCCTGAAAGCCTGTAATTTTTCCTCAAGACCTTTCCGGGGGAGGTTATTATCATCTTCTCTTCGCCTTTAAATTTCAACCTCCACAACCCCCTCTTCCATTTCCAGTTCCTTGTTAAGAATATCATCCCGCGCCACATATTCCTCGGGACTGTATCCACGGAGAGGGACTATGGAATGAAATCCGGTGGACGGTATATTTCCAATGTAGGACATCTTCCCGTCAGTTCCTTCAGCTTTTTTCGTGATGCTTGACTGCCCTTCAAATCTTATGTCCAGAAGGCTGCCAACCATCATGGGGTTCACAACGTACCTCACAGTTCCAAGTCGCTGAGCGATATAGTAGGCGGATTCCATCCACTCCTCCGGCTGCCATCTCCCGTTTTCAAGGAATGAATTCCATTTCACAGGATTTGCATCCGGCTGGATCACCACCTCTGCCCTCTCAAGCCTTGCAACATACTGTGGAGAAAAGGCATCAAGACTTATCGCTATTCCAATTTCCTTCCCCTCTATGCTGAAGGTTGATACGCCGGAGATTTTTCCCGAAGAAATGCCTAGGTCCTTTTCCATCTGAGTGAGAAAAACCTTATCCTGCTGAAAAATTAGATTGCCCGAAGGATTGAAAACGAAGGCAGTGTTGTAAATTGAATTGTCTATAATTTTTATTTTCCCGACCTCTTTGACAAACTTTGCCATATTGTTGCACGTTACTGTGTAAACGCTATATTCTCTTGAGAGAGAGGAGAAGAGATCGTAGAACTCTGCTACGAATTTTTCCGTTAAAGATAGAAAGATTGCGGATATTGTGTTACCTATATCTCTCTCCCTCATTATGTTGTCAATTTCCTCTTTATTTAAGGAGTAAAGCTCCTGTATGGCTTCGTAAGTCGACCTTGCCCTAATGCCGGAGAAGGCAGTCAAAAGTCCTGTATCCTCGGGAAATACGAGAATGTCGCCTGGACTGCTCCGCCTGTAAAAACGTTCAACATGTTCCCTCAAACCGCCGTCAAGATCATTCCCTATCCTGTATTGAACACCGATTATTTTCATGAAAATCAATCCCTCGACTACCTAGACCTCCTCTCCCTTGCATATCTTTTCGTAAATTTCCGCTGAATTCCTTCTAATTCTTTCCTTCGTCCCGTAATCTACCCGGTACAACCCAAATCTCATCGAGAAACCATCAGCCCATTCAAAATTGTCAATCAGGGACCAGTGGAAGTAGCCTCTAACGGGGATATTATCGGAATATATAGCAGCGCTCAACGAGGCGAGATGATTCTTGATGAAATTTCCCCTCATTCTATCCTCTCTGTCAGCTATCCCATTTTCCAGTATGTATATTGGTTTCAAATAAGCACGGTATATCCATCCCGTAACTTTTCTTATTCCCTCTGGGTAAATATCCCAGTTGAAATCAGAACAATTCTCGCATGGAAGTATCTCCATGGGAAGCACACCCGCGTAACTCTTTTCCTCTGAGTACCTTACCCTCATTCTTGAATAGTAATCAATTCCCACGTAGTCCGTTCCCCCGAAATCTTTTATTTTTTCATCAGGGTTACCGGAGAGATTGTTGTCGAACTCCCCCTTTATAGCTGCATTGAGAATCCATTCGTTGTTCAGGTATCTGGCAGTATTTGCTATTTCAACATCTCTTGGGCTGTCAGTTGCTGGTTCAAAGTAAGGAGGGGCAGTGCCTATACCCACTTCCCTTCCGGTAAATTTCTTGAGAATCTTATAGGCGAGGTTGTGGGCAAAAGCCAGATTTCTTTCGACCCTGAAACCCAGCGGCACATTATTTATCCCGGGAGGAAAACCTGATTCTTGGCCAAGAATGTATCCATTAATCGCGATAACCTCTGGCTCATTGATTGTCTCCCAGGAATCGGCCTTCGGACCGAGGGTTTTCGATATAAAATATGAGTACTTTGCGAACTCTTCCACTGTTCTCAGATCAAGCCACCCCCTCTCTTTCGCTTTTAAAATATCTCTGTGACACTCCACAGGCCTGTGCAACCATATGGGAAGTGGCCAGTGATAAAGTGTCATGAAAACCTTAAGTCCGATGGAGTGTGCGAAATCAATCATTTTTTCATAATGCTTCAGAGAATCTAGATCCGCGATTGATTGCATTTGCCGAAAAGTTTCGGGAGAGGGTGAAAATGAGATGGGTTCCCCTTCCCCTCTCCTTTCGAAATTTGCATCCACGTCAAACGTCGGTGTCCTGAATATCCGGGCCCATTCTATACTCATTCTTATTGCATTGTTCCCCAGGGATTTCGCCCTCTTCATATCTTCCTCGTAAAGGTCCCAGAATCCATCTCCTTCCTGTGGTCTATCACCTGATACCAGGCCTTCCCTGATAATATCCATGTCGTTCGCCCAGGTGAACCAGTCAGTTCCGGTAAAAACTGACTCTCCAGAGCTGCCCATTTCCGTCTGAAATGCTGATATTGCAGTACCCCAGATGAATCCGTCAGGAAATCTGATTCTCATCAGTTTGTATACCCGCGGTAGATAATATACTTTTTAGCTTTTTAATGGGGGAAACAGTCATGGAAAATTATATTCCCCTCATCATGTTGCATTAGCATGAATCTATCTGATTTTCTTAATTCCATAGAGTTAAGCGAGTTTCGGAGAAAAATACTACTCTCATCCAGAAGGATAATCTCAATTCAACCGCATCCCGACGATAACGAAATTGTGGCAGGAGGCTACATCACTCATAAGATAGAGGAAGGTGCAACGTTCAGGCTGGTTGTTGTGAGCGACGGACGGAAGGGAAGCAGGACTCTGACGGAAAAAGAGCTCATAGAAATAAGGAGAGAAGAACAGGAAAAAGCGCTGCACATTCTTGGTGCAAGTGATCTGAAATTTCTCGGATTTGTGGACTCTGAAGTGCCACCTCCATCCATACTGAGGAATGAAATAATAAAGACAATCAGGGAATTCGCACCTGATCTGGTGATAACTGTGGACCCCTTCCTCCCCTACGAGGTGCACCCGGACCACGTAAACACGGGTCTGGCTGTCCTTCAGTCGGTCCTTTTCGCTGAATTTCCAAATATCGGCGAGGGAAAACCCGTTGGAAGACCGCCCGTTGCTCTGGGTTTTACGAACAGTCCGAACGTTATTTATGACTGCTCGGAAACATTCGAAACGAAAATAAAGGCTATCAAAACCCACAGGTCCCAATTCCGGGATGATTCATTCATCGACCTGATAAGAACCATATCGACCATTTACGGGAGGAGGATAGGGTCACATTACGGTGAAGCATTCAGGGTCCTGATGCCTGAGGAACTGCATGTAAATGTCCTCGCCGGAATGAATCCTCTTTAGTGACCGGGAGCAGGGGGATGCGGGACCGTTCTTATTCAAGATTTATGTATTCCCCCCAGTAGCCTCTTCCTTTCTTTCTAAGAAGGTCGTTCATCTGTTTCACCAGACTGTCCCTGAGGGAAAGGGATACCTGCACACCCGATTCCAGAAGGAGAGTTATCAAGCCACCTATGGCCACCTGATATCCGTAAAACACCGTAACAGGAGAGTTAATCCTCTTCATTATCATGCCAATGTATAACTCTCCCGCCTGCATGGTTCCTCCCACCAGTGAGATTCCGGGTTTCGCTGGGAATTTGCGGGAGAGTGCGTTAATTATTCTGGAAACATACTCTGCAGATTCCTCCAGAATTTCCATTGCCCGATGGTAACCTGAACGTGCGAGAGCGGATACACAAGGCGCAAAGCCTGATACCAGGCGCTTGTCCCTGGACCTGTCCACGAAAGCTATAGCCTCCCTGAATTCCATTTTGAAATATTTCTCAGCCTCATCCACGATGCGCTTTTCCGGATATATTCCATCATATTCCAGGGTCCCAATATTAAGCGCTCGCTTCGCTATCCAGGAGGCGGATCCATCATCTCCGATGAACCAGTTCCATCCGCCCACCCTCTCCGTTACACCGTGGAGCCTGTAGTAAGCAACGCTCCCCGTCCCGCCAGCAAATACTATTCCATCAGCATTAAGATGAGACAGCGCAAATGCTGGTAGACCATCATTCACAACACCGAAATCATTTCTTCCTGTTAGTTTTCTTATTAAAGCGGTGCCTTCTCTGTCAAGTTCCATTGAATCTCCCATCCCTGATAGTCCGAATATTGCCTTGCGGATATTCCTGAGACTCAAAGAAGCATCGTTGAGGGAATCATTGACTGCTTTCATTATGTTGCTTTCGGCCACATCCTTCGTTACCGCTATGAGATTTGCAGGACCGGAAACGCCTACTCCTTTAATTTTCATATCATCCTCATCCATAACCACTGCAACAGTTTTTGTGGCACCTCCATCAAGAGCAAGGATCACACTTTAGTATGAGGTGAAGATTAAAAACAGTTGCGTTCTCGATGGAAATTTAATTTCCCTGCGAAGATTTCAAGCTCATTTTACTATCTTTTTCACTCTATCCGGATAATCGTGGTCCAACCAGAGTAAGATTGCGTTGCAGTTAGCAAGCAATTGAAGAGGCACAGCGTACAATCAAGGGAGAAGCCCAGGATACTGGCATTCAGGAATTGTGAAATGCTCCTACCGTTCCGGTCCAAAGGCAATCATATTTTTGCGGTACTTCTCTACCCCGGATCTAGTCCTTCCCACTTGCTGGATATCGTTTCCCTCAAAGATCATAAGGGCGTCATCTTCGGACAAAGATTGCACAGGACCGTGGAGGCACTCACCCAGAGGAAAGACATGGGTTGAGATACCTGTTATTTCTTCCATCTTCAGTGCCACTTCCATTGTCACAGCGCGAATGTAGCCATTCCCCAGGAACACTACGTCCCCGGATATCTTAGTTGCGATTTCTGACAGCGAATCCTCCCTGCTAGGCAGAGAATCTATGATACCTGAGACCTCTTTTATCTTATTTATTCCCATCCTAAGAATTTCTTCACCCAGTATGCTGAATGCGAGGGCAGAAATGACAGCAACACTGGCGGAGAATTTTTTCGTGGCAGCTATCGAGACCTCCTCTCAAGCACGGGGTTATCTGGCCACATCGCTCTCTCGCAAGGAAGCTACAACTGTCATTCGTTATACCGATAATGAGCAATCCGTGTCTCCACGCTGATGTAATAGTCCTCCCGATTTCCCTGCTCTCCCTGGACTGGCTTCCCGGGACTACTGCAGCATTCACTCTTTTCCCCAGCAGGAGATGAGAAAACTTGGATGACCTAACTGCCACTGCCGGCTTCACGTTGCTCAGGAACGTTATTTCTCCTATGGAACTTGCGATATAGCTGGTTCCGCCCCCCGTCAGAAAAATTAAGTCTGCCCTGACTAAGAGACTTGATGCTTTGATGAGCGCTGATTATATGGTATCGACTCTCCTAATTATGGATTTTGGGATCTGGAGGATTTCCATGTGCAATCTGCTTCTCCTGTTATAGCACTGTGCCCTTGGTGTCATGGTGCAACCTGCAAAAAGTTAACTGGAACTGGAAGTTAATGGTTGTTAATATCAATCCCGATGGTCAAAAACTTGCTGAATCTTTATCTTTAAGTCCTGCCCCAAGAGATTTATTGATATGAATTCACATAAAACTCCTATAAAATGATCCATTATTCATCTTTCTTAACTATCGTCCTAACATTCGTGTCTCGAGTGTTTTGTTTTGCCCGGCAACACAAACAACTTTATTTTTTGAATGCAATTGGATGGTATGGAAGTTTATAATAACATTCTTGAGACGATAGGAAACACCCCCATAGTGAAAATCAACAAGTTAGCTGGAAAGGATGATCACATATTCGCTAAACTTGAGTTTTTCAACCCGGGAGGAAGTATAAAGGACAGAATGGCTCTTTACATCTTGGAAAATGCGGAGAAGTCTGGTGAACTGGGGGAGGCAATAGTTGAGAATTCCTCCGGGAATACTGGAGCCGCGATAGCTATGATATCTGCGGTCAAGGGGAAGAGGGCGATAATAACCATTCCGGATAAGATGAGTCAGGAAAAAATAAACCTCATGAAGGCGTTCGGTGCCGAGGTTGTTGTCACCCCTACCGATGTCCCGTATGATTCACCAGACAGCTATTATTCCACGGCAAAAAGAATATCTGAGGAGACAGGTGCATATTATCCAGACCAGTACAACAACCCACTGAACATAAGGTGCCACTATGAAACAACTGGACCTGAGATATGGAGGCAGATGGATGGCAATATAGATGTACTTGTTGCAGGCATAGGAACAGGGGGTACCATTTCAGGGGTAGGACGTTATCTCAAGGAGAAAAACCCAGACATAAAGATCATAGGTGTTGACCCCGAAGGTTCCGTATTCTACAATTATTTCAAGGAAGGGAAGATAATAAAGCCTCATGTGTATAAGATAGAGGGCATTGGTGAGGACTACCTTGTGAAGGATGTGGACTTTTCCGTGATAGATGATATAGTGCAGGTGAATGACAGGGAATCATTTCTTATGACGAGAAGGCTTGCCAGGGAGGAGGGTATATTTGCAGGGGGATCAAGCGGAGCCGCAATGGTCGCAGCTGTGAGAATATCTCCCAGGTACAAAGGGAAAAACATACTTGTCATATTCCCGGACTCAGGTTACAGGTATCTGAGCAAGATATACAACGATGAGTGGATGAGAATGAATAATTTCCTGGAGGTGGGATAGTGAAATTTTCTACCCGGGCGATACACGTAGGCGAGGAGCCAGACCTCAAAGGTTCTGGAGACGTTGTGATACCTATACACCTTTCGACAACATTCGCCAGGAAGGAGCCGGAGGTTCCCACAGCCGGCTATGAGTACACAAGGACAGGCAATCCAACAAGGAAAGCGCTTGAGGAGAAGCTTGCTGCGATTGAGGGGGCAAAACATGGACTCGCATTTTCATCAGGACTGGCTGCTGAATCAACCCTGCTCCTTTCACTGCTGAAATCGGGTGATAAAATCATTGCATCTGACGATCTCTACGGAGGGACGCGGAGGATATTCGATTCAGTTTTGAAAAATTTTAACGTCCGCTATGAGACCTATGATCTTTCTTCTCAGTTAAATGGCAAGATGTTCAAGAATAAAAAGATGGTCTGGATTGAGACGCCTTCAAACCCGCTGATGAAGATAATTGACATAAGGGAAATAGCTGAATATGCTCACGAAAACGGTGGCATTCTTGTCGTAGATAACACCTTTGCAAGCCCTTATTTTCAGAATCCCTTGAAGTTAGGGGCCGATGTCGTTGTGCACAGCACAACTAAATATATAAGCGGACACAGCGACTCCCTGGGTGGTGCCATAGTGCTGGACGATGCGGAACTGTATGAAAAGTTGAAATTCAACCAGAACGCAATAGGTGCTGTTCTCAGTCCCTTTGATTCATTCCTCACAATACGCGGTATAAAGACCCTGGCGGTCAGGATGGAAAGGCACCAAATGAATGCTATGGAAATAGCAAGGTATCTGAAAGGTAGAAGAGAGGTTGAGGAGGTTTTCTATCCGGGACTAGAATCCTTCAGATACCACGAGAGGGCAAAAAAGCAAATGACGGGATACGGAGGTATGTTATCCTTCAGGGTTAAGGGGAAGGCATCTGCATTCCTTAGAAAGCTCAAATATTTTTCTCTGGCTGAGAGCCTTGGAGGCGTGGAGTCGCTGGTCGAACTTCCGTTCTTCATGACACACGCAAGCATACCCGAGGATGAAAGAAGGAGAATCGGAATAACTGAAAATCTGGTGAGAATGTCCGTAGGGATAGAAGACGTATCAGATCTCATAGAGGACATAGAAAACGCACTTTCAATTAACTTGAATTAACAAGTAATTGAGGCAAGGGGTAACTTTTCTACTCTCCACCTGATAAATGCGCCCTAGCTTGAACCTGTCTTCTGCTCTATCCAAGGTTGAAAACGAAAAGCATTTAAAAGTAGCGAATACTGCTTTCTACCACTGTTTTGAAAATAATAAGACTCTCAGGGAACCAAATGGTGATCTTAGCGCATTTGGGGACATCCAGGCTGCGTATCCTCTATGGACTTCAGTGGGTAGTTCAAGAAAAATTGCCTATATTTCTCCTTGATGGATTCATCCAGAAGGTCTGTCATGCTGTTGATTGGTCCCCCATGAATAATGTTCATTCTTACAAGATCTGGCAAAATATTAGAGTTTTTAGAAATCCTATTGTATGAAATGATTTTCACCTTACAGATGCAATTATTCTATCTCCTCTTGGTTTCACTAGTATTACTGGCTGCTCTACATATGATTGCTCCAGATCATTGGATTCCTATTTCAACTATCTCCTCAATCAGGAAGTTCTCAAATCTTAAGAGGATTGTGATCAGCATTCTTCTGGGCGTGTTACATGCGTCAACTTCTGTCGCAGTGGCAGCTGTCGCACTGGCAATCGGGCTGGTGATTACGAAATCATATCTCTCCTATATGTATGATGCAGGAGAAGTGCTCCTAGTTATAGTGGGCCTCTACTTCATACTTAACGGACTTATAGAAAGGAAAAAGAGCCAAAAGGTTGAGGCATTATCTA
>Ga0080003_1000275_pt1 | contig 35944 bp, 45 predicted proteins | sample JossMetagenome_FD_69206 | JGI IMG/M metagenome (GOLD analysis project Ga0080003, IMG submission 69206) | Hot spring microbial communities from Joseph's Coat, Yellowstone National Park, USA - JC2_E (SPADES assembly) (version 2) | ecosystem: Environmental > Aquatic > Thermal springs > Hot (42-90C)...
AGTAGTTCTTCATTTAACAACGGGGCAAAAGTTGAAATACAAACAATAGTTCCACAAAACATTACGAATAATGGCTTACTAGTATTTTGGGTTGGAGAGAGATTATCAAATGGTGCATTTCTACAAGTAGGATATGAAATTCAAAGCAAAACAGGCTATTATTCGGCAATTTGTAACGAAAGCAATTGCACTAATGCTGAAAAAATAAAGGCTGGTGATGCTGAATGGTTTTATGAATATTATACTTCAAACGCTCAAGGTAAATACTTTGGTGCTATTGGACCTGACGGCTCTGCAGGTGCGAATGGAACTTTTAATACTTATGGCTTTTATTCAGTAGGGGATACATGGTATTTTACCTTTGATGGACAAATTGTTGGAAATATAAACCTTGGAACAAACAATTCTGGTACACATGCTCCTGTAGCAGTGGGAGAACTTGCAGGTGCAAACACAAATAACGTTTACATAAAAGATGTTATGTTCTCCGACTTAGCTGTTTATAAAAACGGACGTTGGCTTCCTGCTTCGAGTGGCTATGCTTACATTGATTATGGCACTGGAAGCAAGAGAATTCTAAAAAACCCATATGGAGTTGAGGAGGTAAATAATATGCCGAACTATTTTGTTGTTGGCTCTGGTTTGCCTCAACCTAACGGAGCACAGCTTTGGACTTAGCCACTAAACTCATAAAAAGTCAAATTCTTTTTAATTTTGGTATACGCAATATCATAAACTTTGTAGCAATATCTTTTCCTCGTAATTTTCAAGATTTTGTATATTAAGGTATAAGCCTCAAAAACGAAAGGTATTTAAATATACACGATATATTATATATATGGTATATGTTAAGGTGCGTGGAATGAGCGACCGAACTGAAAATGTGGCGAATTGGTTTGAGGTAAGCAAAGACGGACTAAAGAAACTGCAATTAGGCAAGCCGAAGCACTATGCAATCAGAGAACTGCTACAAAACGCAATGGATGAAGAAGTAACAAGAATCGAAGTAAAGTCTAGCTATGACAAAGGCTTGGCAGAATTTACAATCATAGATAATAGCCCGATTGGCTTCAGAGATATAACCGATGCATATACGCTCTTTAAGCCAACTTATAAGCAAGTTGATCCACAAAAGCGTGGTAGATTTAATCTTGGCGAAAAGCAAGCCTTTGCGATTTGTGAAGAGGCAAAGGTAAAGACTACTAAAGGAACAATAATCTTTGACAAGAAAGGAAGACACACAAGCAATCAGAAAACAGAGATTGGAACAGAAGTAAGCGTAAAAATAAAAATGAGTAAAAGTGAGTATGATTTGATTTTAGATGAAATAAGTCGTTACATTATGCCAAAAAACATACAATACATAATAAATGGCAACGAGATACCACACAAACAACCAAAAGACACATTCACAGCAAAACTGCTTACTGAGTTTGAAAAAGATGGCATAATGAGACAAGCAGAAAGAGAAACGATTGTAGAAGTATATGAAGAACCAGATAGAAAAATGCTATATGAAATGGGAATACCTGTAGTAGATATTGACTGCGATTATTCATTAAACGTTCTACAACGTGTTCCACTCGGCATAGATAGAGAAACAGTTCGTCCAATCTTTCTAAAAGAACTATATGCAGAACTACTTAAGCACACTGCAGAATACCTACCAGAAGAAAGTAGTGGAGCAACGTGGGTTAGAACTGGCTTGTCTTTAACAGATAGAATGGACAAAAAGACAGTAGAGGCTGTTATCAAAAAGAGGTATGGAGAAAAGGCTTTAGTTGCGAATCCTTCTGATCCACGCTCAATTGATGATGCAATTGCTCATGGCTACCATATTATCAGAGGCAGTGAAATGAGTAAAGAAGAGTGGCAAACAGTCAAAGCATTTGATGTTGTCCAAACAACTTCTGATGTGTTTGAATATAATGTAAAAGATGTGCCATCAATAACAGAATTAACTCCAGATATGCAAGCATTCAAAGAACTAACAGAGAAAATAGCAAAGGAGGTATTTGGCATATCTGTAGCTGTGGACTTCTTTAAAGATAGTCGTGTGATTGTTGCTCAGTATGATAATTTAATGAAAACTGTGTCTTTTAACCTAGCTAAGTTGGATATAACTCGACCATACAAGGTTGAGACAATAGCAGTCATATTTCACGAGTTGGCTCATGAGTTTGGCAACCACACAGAAGAATCATACCACGAAGCACTATCAAAAGCGTGTGCCAAGCTGTGGCTTGATTATGCTCAATAGGTGATAAAATGGCAATACAGGAAGAAAGTGATAAAGAAATTATTCGAAGAGCAGTTTTTGATTTATTCGTTGAATATAATAAAAACTATGGCTCTATTAAAAAATACAAAAGAAAAGGAAATTTAATAATTGAAGCAAGAACAGGTGGCTGGTCTGAAAATGAAGATGCAATAGCAAAATTTACTAAAACAAAATTAAGTTTTGCAGATATTGAATGGTGGTTCTTTTATGAGTGGAGGCGTGGAGGTTATTTTAAATGGAAAATTCCTTTGTTGTTTGTAGAATGAGGTTGATAAAATGGCAACACCAGAAGAATTTAAAGAATTGCTACGTAATTCAAATACAAATCCAAATACAATGCTTAAAGTAATCACACCCTCAACTGTGCTATTCTGTAAATTACAAGACTTGCAATGCCAGTATACGCAGGATGTGATTATGATAGTTGGTGCAATTACTGCTGTTGGCTTATACTTTGCTATCAAATCTGTAATAGAAAAGCACCATGCTAAAAAGATTGCTATTGAAAGAGAAGAGAATATTTTAAGCCTCCATGAAGGTATAAGAAATAGGAAAAAATGGTGATAAAATGGCATACGAACTAGCTAAAAAGTATGTATACGATTGGAACGACGTAAGCTTAGCATGGCTTAATAGACAAGACGCATTTGAAGTGGATGGCGACAAGCACATAGTCATTTGTTATAGCTTTAGAAGCCTGCTAGAATGAGGTGATACGATAACAGATCAACGCAAGATCTACGTTGGCTACTGCCGTGTAAGCACCTACCTGCAAGTAATTAAAGGCGTAAGCCTAGAAGAGCAGAAGGAAGAGATACGCAGGTGGTGCAACGCAAACAACGCAGACGTAGAGATAATAGTAGATGAAGGCAAGTCTGGCAGAGCAAGACGAGAAAACTATGAGAAGGCGTTAGATAAAGTGCTAAACGGCACAGCACCAGACGGCAGAAGCTATGCTGGTTTAGTTGGTATATCATTATCAAGAATAGGTAGAGACGCAATCAAGCTAAGAGAAGATGTAGATAAGCTTGAGAAAGCAGGAAAGGAACTTGTCTTAATAAGAGAAGGTGGCGTGCTTGATAGATCTACTGCAACTGGCAAATTAATCTTTAATATTCTTGCAGATTTTGCTGAGTTTGAGCTAGAAAATACAAGGGAAAGGCTTTATAACGGCTATCGTTATGTAATAGAGCACCCAGAAGAACTAAAAAGAAGAGGCAAGAAGCCAATCGGCAGACCAAAGACACAACTGCCGTTAGAGGCGATAAAGAAGCTTAGAGAAGGCGTACCAAAGACAAAAGTAGCAAGTGAATACCATGTAGGTATGCGTGTAATTTATAGAACTTGCAAAGAATTAGGTATTGATGCTGGTGATAGGGTGAGCAGATGAAAAAGGTAAAAACCTTTGAGGAGTATGAAAGTTTGGCATACAGAGTAATGGAATATCCCGCAAGCAAGACTATAGAATATCTAGCAAACGAACTACTAAGGCATGCAGAGGAGATAGCAAAAGAGGCTAAAGGCATAACAACATACAGCAAAGATGCAAGGTATGAGACACTGCAAGAGAAGCTGGGCGATCTACTTTTATGCTTAACTGAGTTATCAAAGTATGCGGTTTATTTAAATGATGATACCCATGCTCCAAACTCTGCTTTGAAATACATAGCTTGCAAGAGCCTAAACAAGCATTCCATAAAAATGGAAGAAATGCGTTAGTTTTGTCGTCGATATTTTTGAATTTTGCGTTTAAATGAGCAAATTTAAGTGATTTGGCTAAGCGATAAGGATATCGAATTGCCCAGAAATCGTTTAAAATAACGCAATTATTTGCAAGTTTTTAACCAGCTTCATAAAATTGGCTTAGAGGGCATATCGGATAGTATATTATGACCTTGCTTGCTGGATCTGCGGTTTTTGGGTTTATGAGAGCCTTCTGGCTAACCTTCGTCTGTATGCTTGTTATAACGCCTTGCTTTAACTGTCTAAGCACCAGAAGCCATTCCTCGCTAATATTAAGCGTTGTAAGAGCGTTGGCGTTGGTATCATCGATTGTAGAAACAATAAGATAATCAACCTGCTCTAGCAAAGTGCTGTCTACCTTCTTTGCCGACTGCGTTGCAAAGACAAGGTTGACCATGCTTTTTCTGTACTTCGTTGCGAGCTGTGTTATCGTATCTCTTATGCTTGCTTTGCCCGTTGCTGGAGCAAGACTATCTATTTCATCGATTGCTATAAGTATGCCTTGGTCGTTTTTAAGGTAAGTTTGTGCCTTTCCGTTTGTTTCAAGATACGTTTTTATGTCAAGCACAGCAGTAGTTAATATGATTTGTATGTAAGCGTTATAAATCTGAGTTATATAGTCATCGTCTTCTACATTCCTAAGCTTGCCTCTCACCACAACAGCTTCATTTTCTGCAAGTTCTTTTAAGATATTAAGTCCTTTAGTAGGATCATCAGTAATAATGCCAGCACGCAGTCTTGACTTTATACGATAGAATATGGTCTTGACGTTGCTTTCTTTTATCTTTTTCATAGCATTCATTAAATCTGACCACGTATATATGTTTTCGTTGATTACGGAGAGTAGCAGGTCTGCGTTGGCGTCGTTGTCTGTTAAGCCGAGCAGGTTGATTAATGCAGATATGGCATCCATTTTGCTATATTTCATAATCTGCCTTATGTCACTATAAGAGATAGAAAAGTAGCTATCGATATTTGTATCTTGCTCATTGTGTAATATTTCTGGTGCAATGACTTTGAGTTTAAGACCTTTTGGTTTAAGTCCAAATTGCGACAAAAATTCAGTTATAAAAGCTTGATACTGTGGTGGTTTGGTATAAGCAAAAGGGTGCCTATGTGTATGAAATTCACCATATGGATCTATAATCAGAATCGGCAGATGAAAAGCATAGTGATATGCATCAATAAGGATGCCCATATCAACCGATTTGCCACTACCTTTTCTGCCAAGCACAGCAAAAACCTTACTCTGTCTCTCTACTTTTCCACCTAGCTTTACAAAAGCACCAACATCAATTACAACTGGGTTATAAAGAGAATATTCTGGCGACTTAAAACCGATTAAAATCTGATTTGGTTTAATGGTAAACGGTTCTTCCTCTTCTACCTCTTCTTTAAAAAGCTTACTGCGAAGCACTTGCGTTGAATAGCTCGTATCTGAAGCTGGCAATAAATACTCAAGTTTAATCTTTCTATTATTAATAAGCTCTTTTATTTGCCATTTTGCAAGATAACTCATAAGTTTTCTCCCTCTTGCCACCACTCTTTGAAGCTCAGCACATGCTTATATTTAGCATTATACTGCTTAAAGAAATTTATGACTTTTGGCGAGTTAATTGGCTCTCGCAGGAAGTCGATATTCTGCTTTAATATCCTTCTGAATGGGTTCTCTGTTAGCGTCTCTATTTTATCAACCTCATTTCTTACGTAGCCTGATTGCGACGTGTGCCTCGAGTTCTTAGGTGAGTATATCTTTGCAAAGTCTACTAAATGGTAGAAGCTGTAAAGCTTTGCAAGGTATGAGTCGTGGACCAGATTTGCGTATTCCTCTGCGTTAATCTTCTTATTCTTTGCTTCGTCTAATATAAGCTCGTTGAATAGCTTTTCTTCGTTAATTTGCGGGTTTGCTTTGAATATCATTGTAAGCGTTGTTGCAAAATCAAAAAGCAAGTTCTGTGTTACTTTTCCTATAACTGAGTAATAATTAGGGTTTATAATTATTGTATCATATTTATCCGCCATCGCAAGCATCTTTTCAAAAAAATTAAAGCTAGGATAAACATCTCCTTGTTGGTAAATTAGCTTGTCTCCTTGAAAAGTTGCTTTAAAAAGTAAAGGTTGAAAATAACCGTGCATGTTAAATCTGAAGGCATTTGCTAAGATCAAATATTCTGAAATTCCGTTATATGACTGCAAGAATGCTGTCCTATACCAAAAAATTATATTATAATAGCTGAATTTATACATATCTAAGCTCACTCCATCGCTACGACTTAAGAATACTAGACGCATCATTTGATCACCTTAATTTTTATCAATTACTTCAAAGTTTTTATGATTTCTGCTTACAAAGATTGCCACGTTTTCAGCAATACTATATAGTGGGATAAGAAATACACCCCAATATTTTTTGCTTTTATACGAACCATATATATATGAAGCCCAGAAATATCCTGCACCCAACCAGAAGAACAAACTTAACCATATTGGGAAATTAAAGTACAATATCCACAATGGAAAGACTAACCAACCACTAAGCCAACCAAGATTCCACAATATAAGCCTCCAGATAACAAAGATCTTCATTTTAGAATTTGTTTTTCCAACATAACCACTGATACCTTGGTACCACCTACTCCTTTGCTTGAAAAAATCCCAAATACTGTTAGGTGATTTAATGCTAACTTTTGTCTCTGACTGCCAGGATAACTGTCTATACTTAACTACTTTGGAAGCAAAAACAAAATCTTCTGTTAAACTCCTAATTTCATAACTTTTAGAATCCTTTAAGAATTGCCCTTTTGCAATTAATAGTTCTCCGTGAAGCCCTATCAATGGCTTTTTAAGCACCCCTGTAAAGAACCTAAAGATCATTAAATCATCAAAATATCTTATCCAATCAGCTAAATAAGTAAATGTGCTTTTTCCTTTTCTTGGTACTAAAATTGGATTTGAAGCAACATAACCTTTCTCTTCATAATATGGTATTTCATAAAGAAATTTGTCGTCCAATATTAAATTGTCATCATCTAAGAAAATAAACCAATTTTGTTCTCTTTTTGCGTCAATTTTATTAATGAAATATGATATGGCTCTGCCTTTTCCTACCAAATTTTGATTATATGTGCTTGGGACTTCAATTATGTCAGTGTTTTTGTGTGATGCTATTTTCTCTTTTATTTCTCCTTTGAGTTCTGCACCTTCATTTATAAGAATATGTATTGTATATTCTCCATCAAAGAGTCTAATTAGATTATCAAGACTTTCAAACAAAGACACTTTTACTGATTTGTTTGCTATTGAAACTAAAACGAATTCCACATTTTTTGCTTTCTTCTGTGAGTGCTTTGATTTATAAACAAGATTGGCATATATTCCCATCAAAGAAAAAATAGCAAAACTTGTCCAACAAAATATTGCTATTGCTTTTAGAATGTTTACACCAACCCACATTATTGTCATTTTTATCACCCCATATTAGACCCTTCTTGCCCTTCTTCTTTTGTAGGTTCTATATCTGCTGATTCTTTACTTTTACTTTCTTCTGGTGCTTCTGTCTGCTCTGTTTGATCTATATTATTATCTGCATTTCCTTCATTATCTGTTATTCCCAGCATATTCTTTATTTTATTCCATATTCCCATCTTCATCACCTTCATCTTCAACATCACCTATATCTTCATTTTCATCTATACCTTCATCACCAAAATCTTCCTCACCCTCTTCATCGCTTGGCTCTTCGCCTGCTTGCCCTTCTGGTTCTTCTGATTGTGTTGGTTCAATGGGTGCTGTAAATGTAGGCTCTGTTGGTTGTGGCTCTGATAATAGAGAACTTTCTGCCTCGTGCCTTGCAGATTGTGCTTTAAGCTCTTTTATATTATCTTCTAGCTCCATCTTCTGCCTCTCAAGCTGGTTTATCTTTGTCCTTAATGTTGTTAATTGTTTCTCTAAATCGCTAATTTCTTCATGCTTCTTTAGTATATCATTACTAAGTTCTACTTTTTCTTTTGCTAATTGCTCCACTTTTTTATCAAAGCCACGTATTATCTGAAGCACCAAATCCGAGCCCGCTTGCGTATACATTGCTATCTTCGTGCTTACACTAATCTGACTTACTATGAGCCTTTCAGCATTAAGTAGATCATTTACTACATCTGGTCTAAGCTCTGGAGGTATCTCATCTTTAACTCTCTGCATTAATATGTGAGTAAGTTTTGTTATATCTTCCTCCTTTTCTATATCAAAATCATATTCCTTCTCTAATTCTTCAATTAAATCCGAAGGTAGCAAGCTGATGCTTGTTTTAAGCGTCGCCATTTCTGATTGTATTTTATTATCTTCCTGCCTTTTTATCTCGGAGAGTAGTGCAACTGGGTTTTCATTAAATTTGTATTCATAGCTTTCTTTATCGTAGTCTAATATTGTTAGGGCATCTTCAGTACTATATGCTCTGCTTGTTAAATATATATCGAGTTCAGTAAAGAACTTGTATTGCCCTGTTTTTGCAGTAGCAAGAAATTCCTGCACTTTGCGGTAGATCTGATAGTTTTTAAGATACTTCTCGAATTTCAAAAGCCTAGAATATGTGCTCTGCGTCTCTTTGTATATACTTTCAAAAGTGCTGTATTCTTCAGGCGATAACTCTTTTATTTTTGAGAGCTCTTCTGAAGATTCAAACATGTCTTCATTAAGTTGCTTTAAATCTGGTTGTATTGCGTTTATTGTGTCTTCTGTTGTCTTTATAATCTTCTGCATTGCTTCTGTTTCTTCTGGTGGCTTGCTTTGAGCTTGTGGTTGTGTTGGTTGCTGTGCTTGCTGTGATTGCTTTTCAGCGTTGAGAATTTTATTCCACATCTTTTTAAAATCCTTCATTTTCTTCACCAGTTAATTCTTCAGGAGCCCCTTCACGAATGCCCCTATAACCATACCTGCTACCAGACCTGACAATCGCACCTTCTCTCTGCTTTTCAAGAACCTCTTTAGCATAATCACTCATCTTTGCTTGTTTCAACAAATCAATTAGTTTAGCATTTTCTGCCCTTAATAGTTCGATCTCCTTTGCCATTCGATTGTATCTCATTTCATTTTCTTTACTTACCTCTTCACGAATCAAAATTGGTATATAAATACCATCCCAAAAATATCTATTTGTAAAATCAAGTTGCAAAGAGCTTGTAAGAACCTGCTTTGTTGTTAAATGACCATATTCATCTGCTAGGGTTAATTGGAGTGTTTTCATGTCTTTGTCGAGAGGCTTTACCTCTGCAATTATCCACCTTTCTGTGCCTGTTTGCAGAACCATCGGAACTTCTGAAGTATTTACAAAGACATCCATACTTGTAATTTCTGATCTTCTTGTCCATTTTTCGATATAACCTGCTTTATAGATAAAGTAGACTACTGCTGTCAATATTAAAATCCCACCAGAGATAATGACTGGATTCACCATATCACCTTATCACAACAGCTTGCCTCTTTTTATGGTCAATATACATTGCTATAATGATGATAAGTGCAACTACTCCAAGCACTACTGAAACAATCATTTCTGTAGTTCTTGCTAGAACCACTTGGTTTCTGATAGTTTGATTTGCTAGTTGTAGTTGCTGATAAGTTTTATTATACATATTTTCCCAGTTTTGTGCTGTATATTTCCACGTCTGTGCTGATTGGTTTGCAACTAAAAATAATCTCTGCATACAGCTTGTTAATCCCGAAGCGTTTGTAAACTGTGATGCTAAGCAGAGTGTGAGCACGTTTATTGCTGTGCCGTTCTTGTATGCTGTGCAGATTTTTAGATTGTTTGCCGTTATATAAGATCCACAAGTTGCATTGTTTACTTGGCTACTATAATATTGCTCAAGCAGATTTGGATTTATATCGTTAACTGTGACTTGCTGAGCCGAGAAAGTTATACCATAAGTTGAATTTGTATAAGTCTCACCAAAAGCTATAGTTTTATTGATATTCAACTTTGGTATTTGATTAATGTATACTGATAAGTTGAGCTGTGGATTATTATAAGCTAATACTGTTCTTGTCCAAGATGCGTTGGCATAAATCTTTTTGTTAATCGTAGGATATAGTGGTGCAAATACTGATAAATTGAGGAGGTTATTTGTATAATTTTCACTATAACTAAGATACACTTTTTTATTGAGTGTAGGATATAGTGGTGCAAATACTGATAGGTTAAGATTTCTGTTTATATAATTGCCACTATAATTGAGATGAATTATTTGATTAAGTTTAGGGATAGGATTAAGTGTTATATTAACAGTAAAGTTGTTTGCTGAAAGTTTTTGTGTCTGTGTCGTATAGTTTGGCGTTAATGTTATTGTTTTGTATGTTGCTGAGATTGGTTTAACTACGACATTTACTGTGAAGTTATTATTGCTTACCGTCTGTGTTTGCAGTGCCGTGCTTGATATAAAAGTTAATGTATTAGAAACAGCAGAGGGATATTTTGGAGCATAGACTGATATATTATAAGCAGAGTTTATGTAGCTTCCACCATAGCCAAGCGTTATATTTTTGTTTATTTTTGGGAACGGAGGCACTTCAAAAGTAATGTTTGGCTTGTTTATCGATGGAGTGAGTGCACCTGTGCTGAGTGTGTTACTTATTGGTGTGTTTGTTATGTAGATATTGCTGATTGTTATGCTATTCACTGTTATGTCTTGGATTGAATTATTTAGCACAACTGCAATCGTGTTTGAAGATGTTGATGGTGTCATAATATATGAGAGAGTGAGTGTGTTTGCTACAGAATTATAAGTTAAAATAGGTGTAAGTGTGTATGCTGAAGCTAAAGGTAACAGCAACAAAAGACCCAAAATAATACTAAGTTTAGCATTCATTTACTCGCCTTCTAAAACATCTTTTATTTTATCTAATATTCTTTGTTTACTTGCATCCCAAGCCATTTTACAAAAATTCTTAAATTTTGAGGCATTGGATATATGTATATATATTAGTGGTTTATCCCCACTATAAAAATTTTTCCTAAACCATTCTTCAAATTCTTTATCTTTTTCCACTTGCTCACCTTCTAAAAGCTAGATAAAGTATTAATACTAGCACAATTAAACCACTCAGAAGTGGTGGCAACAACTGGGTTATATATTGATAATTTTGCATTATGAACATTGCAAAACTCATTACTATACTAAATGCAGAGATTGCTAATGCCACTGCTATTGCACTAAGCCTAGATAAAACCTTTACCTTAAACTCATCTTCACTTATTTGCTTCATTCTTTTCACCTTTTTTATTAAGATAAATATTGATAGCACCCCAAATATCTTCTGGCTTCATGCCAGTACTTCTTGCAAGATCTGAAACTGCCCTTGTTGCTCCTTCGCCATGAACAAGCCTGTTTGCATAGAAACGCATATCGCTTGGTTGGATAGGATTAATCTCTGGCGAGAATACAGTCAAGACAGCATTTTCTATCGGCTCGTTTCTATTGAGTAAAAGCCTTACTATCATACCAAAGTGCTCACTAATAAAATTTTGGAATATGATTAGATATATCTTTTGCGACGCATCAATTGCTTCGATTTGAACTTTTGGGTGACCAAGCTCTCTATTAGTCTTTTCCAAGTCACGCCAATTTGGTATCTGCAAACCTTGACCCATATCTGTTTTTGAAATTAAGTCGAAGAATTGCGGAATAGTATATTCCACAGTGTTTAAATTAGATCTCACAGTAATTAATATTGTAAGAATTCCAAAAAGAAATATTAGCACTCCAGACAGGTGGTTTACATAATAATAGATAATTATACCTGTAAGTATTTCAATAGCACTTAGAATATATGGAAGATTTTGCTTAAATTTCATACTCTGGCTCCTCTACAATTATTATAAACTTTTCTTTCGAATTTTTGGTATCTAGCAACATTGTTATTTTCAGAGACTCACTTTTTCCACCCATCACATTACTCAACTTAAAAACATATGCAGGTATTAGTACATAGCTTGAATTTCCAATCCTTTTTATAATTTTTTCACGAGGTAACTGCGTAGTATATAAAACATCTTTCAACTCTAAGTTATCCATATCCTCCGACCTTTTTTATGAGAGAGCTTTGCAGTTCTTTTTTGTCTTCTCTGTTTCTGTATAGATAGAACTTTACGTGATCACTGTCTACTTGTCTCATGTAGATTGATAGTGTATCTGGTTGCGTTTCTATCACATGACCAAACGGCACACGCTTTGCATTTTCCTTTCTTTCTAGTATATAATAACTTTCATATGCTGTTTTACCAGCACCACGGATGCTCACAATTACTATGCCATATTTTTTAAGTGTCTCATAACCTATTTTCTGCATATTTCTATAATCTTCCCTACCCTCTATCTCTGGCGTGGCAATGGTCCTTATTATTCTAGGTGGCGTGTTATAATTTTCTTTTTTTGTGGCATCCGTGATGTTGTAGATGTCTTCTATTTTTACTTTTATGCTCATATCTTCAGGGCTTTAATCTGTATGTTGTATTTGCTCCTTACTTCCTTCATTTTCTTTTTTATGGAGACTATTTGCTCTTTCAGCTTCTTTATTGCTTCATTCCTAGCTTTTATTAGTGCCTTGCGTTTTGCTATTATCTGCTTGCGTTGCTTGCGTTTTTCTCGTATCTGTGCTCTCTTTAGTTTTCTGTTTTCTTTTCTTAGTCTTATGACCTCTTCTTCTTGTGGTGTGCGTTGCTTGCCGACGTATGGTGGATAGATTTCTGTGCCGTCTTTTGCAAATCTCTTCTTTATGATAAAGCCTTCTGGTAGATCCTCTTCTTTGTATTCTATCGTTGTTCCGTCTTTTGCTTTTTTCGTTAATACTTGTTCTTTGCTAAAGAAAGCTCTGACGACTTTTTCCTTGCCGTCCTTGTCTTTTATGCGTACTACGTGTAGATAGTACGTCTGCCCTGTTTTCGGATTTTGCACTTGCATATTTTTTCACCTTTTCATCATACGTATAATTAATTATACGAAAAATATTTAAATCTTTAGCTTTTTGTATAATTAAAACTAAATATATCACCAAGAATTCCTACTACTAAAAAGCAATAAGCAACAAACAAGCACATATATTTATACCACATGTTTTACACCTCACTAAAATTTATTTGATTTGGAAGTAAATGCCAGCAAAACCAAGCAGTAGCAAACCACGAGCCACTCCCACTTCCAGAAGGTGTTATGAAGTTTATTCTTTTCTTGAGCAAAAGTATTTCTATTCCGTATCTCTTAAATAAAGCTTGGCGTTTCTCGGTTTCTAAAATTGTAAGAGGTAATAACAAAGCAAAAGGTTTACCTAGCTCATAGGCTCTTTTCAGAAATTCATATTTTTTAGAATATGGTGGATTAGTAACAATTATATCAAAATCAAAGTCTGGCTCTTTTGTTAAAAAGTCAAAGCCAGTAAGTATATCTGTAGCAATAACTTTAAAAGCCTTCTTGTTGCAAGCGATTTACTAAATAACCTTCTCCTGATGCACATTCCCATATGATTTTGTTCTTGTCTAGATAAGGTAGTAGAGGATCTAATGCAGATGATGGTGTTTGATAATCATCGAGGCTATTCTTTTTCATAGGTGGTTGCATTTAATCACCTTGCAAAGTAGATAAGGCTTTATACCACTCTAGAGCTTTGAGCCAAGCTTCACCATATTTTTGCATATGGGCATTAGCATCAGCTTCATAGTACTCAAATTCACCATCAGTCTTTGGTAATCTCAAAACCCCCACTCTGCTTGGCATAATATTCTGCTCCTGCAAAAGATGAAGATAAGCAACAATCTGTAATTTATAGTCTAAACTTATATGCGTGCTGGTCTTCCAGTCTAAAAGTGTAAGCTCACCGTCAATTTCAAGCAGTGCATCAAGCGTGCCACCATACTTATATTTCTCGCTGATCATCACATATTCTGTTTTTATTGTATTTATCTGCTTGCCATCTTTCCAGCGAAGGTATTGGGCAAAGCTCTTTTTAGCTAAACTTATCTGCTCCTGCGTGTAGCCGACTTCATCTACAACTGCACCTTCTAGATCCGCTTGAATATAAGCGTGGAGAAGTTTCCCTGTATCGAGCGTCGCTTTGCTCTCGCTGTCTAGATTTTTGTTGTTCAAACCGAGCTGGTTTGCCCACTTTTGCAGACCTGGCTTGGCTATGACTGCGTTGAGGATTTGCGTTACACTCGGCACGATCTCACTATTAGGAAGAACATATTGTGGGTGAGTTGAGAAAAATGGAGTTATAATGTTCATACAATCAACCTATTTTTTAATTACCTTTATAAAATTTTACCTCTACAATTCTAACGTTTGTTGCAAAAAGCATATCACGAACTCTGATTCTATAAACAAAGTTTTTGCTTTATGAAAGTCATCAAATATAGGTATAAAAATGTTTTTTCTTTGATTTATAAATGCAGTTATTGGAAATATCTCTCCTTTCTTTATACACACAGGCACGTTGCCAGCAAGAACAACCCACATTTTTTTCATGCAATCGACCTATAATCTAGCGTCCCCAGCTTGCAAAACATGTTGATTATAGACCGTTAGCGTCTGCATTCTGCATCGCCTTTTTTCTTATCATTTAAAAGCTCTTTCTAACATCTGAAGCATCCATGTCACCATAATAAGTCTTCCGATATCCCAGGGATCATTACTATCTTTGAGCCGTTCATAGTCAGCTTTGTATTCCTTATAAAGTTTTTTATTTCACTTTTAGACGATGTTTTATAAAGTTTGTCAAATTCGGTTCTAGGCAACATTACACCACCTTTTTCCACGGCACTGCAGTAGGTGCTCAGGCGACCAGTTGATTACAAAGAGTACCGCAGTGCCTTTATGGAAAGATTTATTCATAAATGAATCACCAATCCCTTAATATAACTTCTGCTGATATTGCCTCTTCTTTTAGAAACTCGTCTAGACATTTTTTAGAACAAAAATGATGTTCACCACCACCTAAACAAATAATTTTATTACCTTTTCTGAATCTTTTACCACACCAATCGCATTCCTCTATTTCATCTTCGCAATACGAGCACACTTTCGTTTTTCCCATTTTATCAACCTTTTTTCTCTAATTTAAATATTTCTCCGTTTATCTCTATCAATCCCTCATCTATATATGGTTTACTTTTTGAATTATAATAGATTACTTCAGTCTCAAACAAAGAACCTTTTTTATGGTAGATAATTCTCTTCCACCATGAAGTAGTTATTCTCAAAGGATATATATTACTAAACTTTTTAGGTATCTCCAAGGTGTTGTCAGAGTTAACAAACACTTTTTTAATATTCACATCTTGTTTTTCTTTTTCTACCATTTTTACACCCCATCATCATTCCAATGCTGTCTCTCGTTGAGACAGTCCAAGCATATCCATTCGTCATCATACCAATATAGTTGTTTTGTTGGCTTTCCACAACGTGGACATGCTATTGCTTTAGGATAACTTAAGTTGTCTACAAGTCTCGGATCTTTTACTGCTTTCCATACATTTGGTTTTTGCTTGTATATGTTGCCTTGATTTTGCAGTGTCGTCAAAGATTGCTGTAGCATATCTGTTGTAAAGCCTTGCAAGTATGGGAAAAATTCTTTGTTTGGCTCGCTAATTTCTTCATTCTGCCAGAATTCCTTACCGTCGTTATATTTGATTGCAATATACATTCTCTCTGTTGCTTCGTTTGCATTTATCGACGGCATTTGGCTTTCTTCTGCGTTTGCTTGCGTTTCTGCGTTGGTTTGCTGTGGTGTGGGTGTTGCGTTGCCTTGCTGTGCGTTCTTTGAAATTTGCTCAATCTTTTGCAAAAGAGAAGGTTCTGGCGTGATTGGTGGCTCTCCTTTTTCTGCGAGAGCCTTGTTAAGGCAGTCTAAACAGTAGAATTTACCGTCGTAGTTGTAGAGTAGTGCGACGCTTTTGTTGCACTGCGGACATCTTACCAAGCCGTTGCTACCGTCGTAAACGAGTTTTGGCTCTGTGCTTGTTATCGTTGCTTGCGTTGGTTCTGGAACACCAATGCCTTTATATGCAGGTACACGTTTGTTTTCTCTCATTATTACTGCCGTTGTAATGTTGAAAAGTCTCTGCAGTTCTTGTGTAAATCTTGTTTTTGTATATGCTTCAATTTCCATCTCATTGCAGTAATCAGTGTAAGCATTGTATAGTGTGTCTTTTTCTATTTTAAGATTATCACCAAGTGCGTATACGCCAGCTTTAACACTATCTGAAACGAAAGCATAGATATTGTTATTTTGTCTTTGCCACATTTCCATATTTTCTTGTGTTTTGTCTTCGAAGGTAATTTTCTTTGCAAGTAAATCACGCAAAGCAAGAAGACTAGCAACAATCAAGCCTTCGATTTCACTCTCGTTAGCAATAAGGCTTGCAAAGAAGCCATCATTTCTAGGAAAATGATTAGGATAATTAGTTATAATCCAACGAGAGAAGAATGCTTCATCTGCATTATCTTTAATGAATGGTAAACGATTTGTTGTATATATACTTTTTGCAGTGTTTACGAAGCTCTGAATTTCTTGCTTGAATTTTACTGGTGCATCTATTCTGCTCTCTCCACTCAGCATTTTTAATATACCTAAATTCTTTATCTGCGTTGCTGGCAGATCGTCGTATATATTTGCTAGTTTGCCCCAAAGTTCTGCACGGGCAAAACGATAGTCTGCCAAGTCTTGCAATGAGACTGTTGAAATGTTGCGTTCTCCGATTACATGAACAAAAAGCTTTAGAAATGTTGTCTTTCCAGCATCTTTGGGACCAAGCTCCATAAACATAAGCTTATATGGATTGCTTGGATAGAATGTATAGCCAATCTTAGCAAGTTGTAGAATCACTTTGTCTTCTCCGACGATATCTTTGAAGAAAGCGTAGATGTGTGGCGAAAACGTTTGCAATGCTTGCTCTGGCGTGTAGTTTGCGTTGATGCTTGTGTTGAACATTTCTTTGTTTAGGTTGTGTGGTATTTGATAGAAAAAGTAGTGCTCTCGCAAGATTTCTGGCGTAACAATCTCTATAGGTTTAAATTCCTTTATATTAAATATAGTATTTAAGAATGGAATTAGATTTCTATCCTGCTTTGCTTGAATTTCCTCCCAACGCATGAAGGACTTTCTTTTTATATAGTTTGTGAATTCTTCGACGTCATGGTTTGAAAACAGCTCCATGCCGACGTTTCTGAGTGCCATGCTTGTTAAGTAGCTTGCTACTTGCTGATCTTCTGCTTTTCTGTATATGCCGTTTGGCATGTATTCGTAGAGCGTGCCAGCTGTGTAAAGGAAGTGATGCGTTGCATCAATTGTTTGCTTGATAAGTATCTTTTGTTCTTCCAGAATACTTGGTGGAAGGTTCGCCATATCCACACCTAGTATATTAAGTATATATAACAAAAAGTATTTAAACCTTTGCTTTTTAACCTTAAATCTTATATAGATTTTCACAATTATTATTTTAAAATATTACTTGGTTATATTATAATACCTTAAAACTACTAATCCTTTAATCTTAAACGATAACTTTAAATAGTTTTCGGTATATAATATATATTGATGCAGAGCACCTAGAGGTGAAAAAATGACAAGAAGAAAAGTAAGCCCGTATAAAAGACGTGTCGCCATAAGCTTGCCGTTTCAGCTTAAAGCAGAGGCAAAGGATCTACACATGAGTCCAACGACTTTCTATTACTGGCTCAAGGAGAGAGCAAAATACTTTACAGTGTATGATCAACTCAACGCAGAATTTGATAGCCAAAACAACCCAGAGGAAGAAAACGCAGAGGCAGAAAACACAGAGGCACAGAACGACACAAGCCAAGATGCAACGCAAGACAACATGAAGGTAGAGCCTGACAACGCAGACCAAAGAAATTAAAATAAATGCTGTACCCACAAGATTTAAATATGCCTTTTTATCTAATTTTAAAAGGATCTTCCAATCAGATTTATAAAGAACTTTTGTATACTAAAAGATAGGTGAAAAAATGCTGGCAGGCGATATATTCTTTTTTGAGCAACACTCGCTTGGACTCGATGAAATAACTACGAGAAAAACTATAGTAAGACTAAAACAACATGGTGCTGTCTGCAAATTTGTTAATAATAAGTTTTTCTGGTATTTACCTAAATCAGATATTCAACCGCAAGAAGAGATAAATGATGAGATTTTTAATAACAATACAGGTTTCGTCGGTAATATTTATGAATTTCAGAAAGAAGGCATACTAAAACTACTTAACAACAATAGGTTTATTCTCTCATATGATACAGGTCTAGGTAAAACAATAATGACAATATATGCAATATCTTATTTACTTACCAATACAGCAGACAAAAGAGATATATTAATAATAGCCCCCAAGCAGATACTCAACCAGTGGAAGTTAGAGTTTTTGCAACACCTTCCATCCGTCTCCGTTAAAGTATATGGTGAAGATGGCTTTGATGAAACAAGGGTTAAAATAATTAGCTATACCAGGTTGAGATTGTCAATTAATAATTTTTCTGCTAAGTCTTATCTTGCGGTTGTTTTTGATGAAGCAAATTATATTAAAAGTATGAGAGCATTGCAAACAAAAGCATCAACTGCTTTAACTGCACGTTATAAGTGGTTGCTTACCGCTACACCTATTAAAAATTCGCCATTTGAGATTTATTCTTTACTCAATGTTCTTGATTTAGCAAAATATAAGTTTGGTAAATATCGTGAATTTCTAGATAGATATGCAGTTTATACATATGTTGCTTATTTAAATAGAGATGTTATATCAGGATTTAACATGGAGTTATTTGATGAGTTAAAAAACAAAGTTAGTGATATAATTTTTGGTTATAAAAAGAGCGACGAAAAGGTATTCAGTGAACTAAATAGTAAATTTGATTATATAGAGCAGAATATAAATATTACTCCGACAGAAAACCAGTTATATAATGATGATATTCTCGACTACAAGATTAAATTAGTAATTAAAAGTCTTAATGCCGACGAAGATACTAATTCTTTTGATGAAGATATTGATGAGGCTCTCGTCGAGGGTGAAATTGACTATAACACAGTTTTACCTTATTTTACTGCCAAGCGTTTAAATGCGGATGGCGTAGAATTTTTAGCTTTAAGCACAGAAAAAATGAGTGATGGATTAATTACTGTTGATAAAGAGAATCCTAAAATGAATGAGTTACTAAATATTATTAGTGATATATCCAATGAGCACAAAATTGTTGCCTTTACAGTCTACGAAAAAGTAGCTGAGAGAATTCATGAAATTTTAAAGCAGAAAGGAATTGATTCTTTCATTATCACAGGCTCTATTGGAGACCCAGTAAAGATATTGAATGAGTTCAAAAATAGCAAAACAAATGTGCTAGTAAGCACCGATGTCTTTAAGTTTGGAGTTAATATGCAGTTTGTTGATTATATTATTAATTATGACTTGCCTTGGACTTATTCCGAATATGAACAAAGAATTGGAAGGGTGAATAGAATAGGTAGAACGAATATACCAATCGTAATCAACTTAATTTGCAAAGGTTTAATTGATGAATACATACTTTGGTTAATTAAGAAAAAGAAAGAATTTAACGATCTTTGTCCTTCGCCTTCACCCACATCTAAAAATTCAACTAATTCCAATTTTCTGAGCCAATTTATATAGTTGTATAAATTCTCCTGCCTTTGGGTGTGGCTAGGGCGTGGCAGGGTGTGGCATCGTAGGTGTCGTAGGTGTTTTCGTTCACAGTCTAATTTTTATCCTTTAAGTTTAAATTATAAGCAAAAAATTCCATAATTATGGAATGGCTAAAAATATTTTAGAATGAATCAAATATTTAAACTTAAATTTTTGTCAAAATGAACTCATTTTCCATAAATATGGAAAATTATCGTCTATTTGAATTATCCTTAAAATTACTATACTTTATTTCTATAATTATAATTACTCACCTATTTCTATTTAATAATACTCTTCACAGTTTTTTTCTTAAATTTTAACAATAATTTAATTAGAAAATTCCATAACTATGGAAAATTAATATACAAAATATATTTAATAGACTTTCCAAAAATATGGAAAACAGCAACGCCACCACACGCTTCGCACACTGCCACTGTACAGTACACATCAACGTCGGGGATATATTTATATGCCTTGACTGGCATACCTTACTCCTCTAAGCGTGCTACGTGTGGCATGTTGGCATAGTTTTGTAGCAGTCTGGCGTTCCAAAAACAAGAAAAGGATGCGAGGGCGATCCTGCTCGCATCCTAAATTGGCAACTGTAAGAGTGTGGTGGGAAAGATATTGGTATAGGTTAGATATCTTGGAGCTAATATTTACTATGCGGTTCAAATATTTAAATCTTTCTATAGAATTTGTGATAACCGAAAACTTTTTATATCTTTTTATACCTTATATATTACATATACTCAATATATCTGGTGGTAAAAATGGCAGACGAACAGCACAAAATGACGACTATGCGAGTGAGCACAGCAACGTTAGAACGCCTACGCAAGCATGGTGATTTTGGAGACACGTACGAAAAGATAATAAACAAACTTCTCGACAAAATAGAAGGCAGTCAGGATCAAGGTGTAGTTGATGAACAAAGCACGGAAGGGAGCTAACTTTGAGCGAGAGTTAATGAAGATTGCTTTGCAGAAAGGAGCAACGCTAGTAATGCGAGGAGCAAGCTCAAAAAGCAAATCAACGATTCCAAATCTAAAGATTGATTTGATTGTAGTAAAGGGCAACAACATATACTTTATCCAGGCAAAGCACCACAAACGCAAATCAACGCCAAAGGAAAAAGAAAAGTTCTTCAACGCAGTCTGGCGTGCTGGCTTGCAAGGAAACAATCTAACAGGAATCTCAGACTTCATTGAAAGCAAGGAGCAATTTGATATTTTGCTGGGTGCGAAAGATGGTTAAAGATAAACTAACTAAAAAAGAATTGTTGGAAAGATATAATAAAGGAGAGAGAAATTTTAGCCACACTAACTTAGAGGGGCTAGATTTAAAAAACGAAAGTCTTGGCTTTGCAGATTTTACTGGTGCGGATCTTTCAAAAGCGAATTTAGAAGGCTCAGACCTTGAGCTTTCGTCTTTTATTGGTGCAGATCTTTCTGGAGCAAACTTAAAAGACGCAGACTTAACTAATGCCGACTTAATGGGAGCAGATTTGAGAAATGCTGACTTGAGAAATGCAGATTTAAGAAAAGCAAATTTAGAAAATGCAAATCTCTCTAATGCGAATCTGGTAGGTGCAATAATAAGGTTGGGTGGTTCTGATTTTGTGATTAAGGGAAAATGGGGTGGTAATAAATAAAAAGTGGGTGCATGAAGAATAAATACAAGGAAATTGAAAAAGAACTTAATAAATTAGAGATAAAGTCTAAGTGTTGCAAGCTCGATATTACTACCATGCTACTTGCTCTTATACCTCTATATATTTTGTTTGCGATGTTTTTGCTTTTAATATTTTTGTAAATAATGGAATTGGAATGGTGATAGAGATGGAAGATATCCATATATTCGGAGAGAAAGATTATCTCGACGCAGACGAATTGAACGTTGGAGCAACACTGAAAGTAAAAGTGCTGGAATACGCAGGCAGACGCACATACTCCGACAGGTGGGCTTCATACTATATTGTGCAGAGAGAAGACGGAAAGAAAAAGTTCTTTAGGCTCAGCATAACAAACGAACAGCTACTCGCAAAGCAGTTTGGCATGAAGGACTACGCAGACCTAGTTGGCAAGACCCTAACGCTAACAGTAAAGCACTTTAAGCTCGGGCACAATGGTTTCGTAATAACCGCAGTCGACAACGCAACCACATCAACGACGCCAACGCAACCGCAATCACAGACGCCAGAGCTGGTAGACACGTCGCCACTTGCAACAGAAAAGCAGATCCGCATGATATATGCGATAGCAAAAAGCGACGAAGCCAAAGAAGTCATAGAAGAGTTCCTTAATGACGTCGGAAAAAGTGATATAACACAGCTTACAAAGGCACAAGCAAGCAAGCTTATAGATGAACTGCAAGGAAACGCAGAACAAGCCACGCGATAATCCGAGAAAGGCAAAACGAAAAGTTTAAAAACCTTCCGTATAGTGTATAATTAATTAAACAAATTTAACAAATTTAACATAACGAAAGATTTAAATATTTTTCTGTTTATGTATAACTATAACAAGGTGTGCTGATGGTAGGAGAGCTCTCTGACATAAGGATAAAAAAATTATTTAATAAGGTTGTTGCATCGTCTGATCCTCCTTCGCCCCTATATCATTTTGCTTTAGCTTATCTACTCTCTGACAATCGTGTCAAAGAGTTCCTAAAACCATCAGCAATAAAAATGCTTATCTATTATAATATGGTGTGATATGGTGAGAATATATGATAAAAATGACATCTTATAGAGGGTTCTTATACGTGCTACTTACTTCAGACGAACTTGAAAGGAGAACATTGCAAGAAGTTTATGGTATTCATGCTTTATCATCTAAAGATATTATTTACCGAGATAAAGACATTACATTATTAAAATTGCCGAAGTTTTCTAGGGATGTTAGAATATAATTGGGATAAAAATGAAAAAATTAAAATGGTATAAAAGCATAGACTACGGACAGACTAAGTTTGCAGTAAATAAAGCCACTGTTTGGAGAGCAAAGTATAGGGGAAAAGAAGGAAGATTTGACTTAGAAGTTTTTCCTCTTAAATTGATAGATAAAGATGAAGAGGGTTGGCAATATAGGTCTACAGAAGATATTAAAGACGTTGACGGCACTATATTTAAGTCTGATTCTGGATATCCAACTAATCGTGGTGTTCCTACTGCTAAAGTTGCAATGAAAATGGCAGAGACAACATTAAAAGATATATTAGAAGAAAGAAGGACTTGGTGAATAATATGGTAAAATACGTAGCATTGTTGGTTTCTCCTGACGGAGAATTTTTGCCAGATTTTAAAGAAGATTCAATAAGGAAGGTAAAAGAAGATTTAGCGAATATAGGCACTAGGTGGTATTATTATCCTTATATCTTTATTGTAAAAGTACCTGAAGATCTAAGCAAAAATATAACTAAACGTGGTCTATTTAGAGATGCATATACTGGAGTGCCAATAACCACAAGTCTAGAGGGAAGACTTACAGCTAAACGCATAAGTAGATCTAAAATAGTTGATGTTGCAACACCAAAATCTCTTAAATTTATAAAAGGATGGACTGTTGGTAGGGCTATTAAGAAGATAGCTACTAAGAATGCAAAGCTCGAAGAGGGTGAACCTCTTTGGGGTCGTGGAACATATTTGTAAATATGGGGGTTGATAACATGGTAAAATACGAAGCTTTGTTGGTTGCTCCAGATGGAGGATTTGTGACAGACTTTAAGAGAGATACTATTGAACAGGTTGGTAGGACTTGATGAATAATTTGTATGCTCAACACGATTCAACACACATGTGTGTTGAGGTGGCAGGATATAGCCACGCTGACGACAGGATGAAGCAAAGAGACTACTCGCCCACGACGAGAGGGCAATCGTGGAAACTAGCCGAAGCATAATAAAGTGAAACGATGAACGCTACATCGCTCTGCGGTTGGATGTCCGAAGCGGACGGTAAGACGGGAGCATGCAAAAACTCTGGTGTGGTTAGTAATCGTGTTCCTTATTATGCGGGGCAACCCTCAAAAGAGGCTAGCATTTTAACGAAAGGTGAATAAATGGCAAAAAGAAACGATGTAGGACTTGTCTTGGTAGTAGGCTTGCTACTACTCGGAGCACTATACGTTGGAGCAACATACTTCCACCCAGCATCAGTTGGAGTGCCAAGCACAAGTGGTACGCCAGCATCAACAACGACAACCTCGCTCGCATGTGCTGGATCTTCAGTAGCACCAACACTCTCACTTGAGACATACTATATGAACACAGCAACAGTACCACCATCACCAACACAGGTAGCAACATCTTACTCTATCTACACTGGTAGTTCACCTCTTGCATTCGCAAGTGGAACTACATCAGCATCAGCAGGAACTTCAATAAGTGGAGTAAACTGCGGACAGAGCTACAATATATTCGTTGGTGACAACAGCAACTATTATCTAAAGGAAGTGCAGACAACGATAACACAAACATCACAGCAACTAGCAGTCAAGCTCACACCCATAAGCTTGCCAAGCATTGGCTACAACAACGGCACAATTGCAGGCTACGTAGGACAAGCAAAGTTCTTCAACGTACCGAACGGCTACACAGAAACACAGCTCCAGATGAAGATAAGTGCTGGCAGTGGATACTTTGGACACCCTGACTATGCAATAGTATTTGCATACAACGCATCACAGATATCAAGCATACAGCTCAATGCACCAACAATTTCAGTTCCAAGCAGTGTAGTATCAGTTCCTGCAGGCTTTGCAACAGTAGCATACCAGATGCCAGCAATTGGCAACTACAACAGCACAATAATAAATCCAATCATAAAGACAGCAACATTGCCAAGCAACACTTTGGTTGCATCTCCAATAGATGTCTACCTTGTGAGTGAGGCAAACTTCAACCAGAATGGCAACCTACTAACGGGATTATTTGCAAACCCAAGCACTGGTGCACCTTTGGTAACACCAGTCCCATCAGTCACAACAAGCTCTGGTGGAATACTGATATATGGCTAATGCCATATGAGTGAAGTATTCGGGAGGTTTTGGAGTTTTTCCTCCTAAAAATAAAATGTGATAAAATGAGAAAAAACTTACAATCGGCAATTGTTATAGTTGTAATTCTGTTGTTAGGTTTATTGATATTTAGCAGTGGTCACTTCTTATCTTTTTACAATTATAATCAATGCACTTCATTATCAAATGTTTATTGTGCCCCGCAAGTTGGTGGTGCTGTTACCTCTCTTTCGCAAGTTAGTGTTGGTTCAAACTATGGCAACTTATCAGGAACATTTTGGCTAGTAAATTTCATACTCAATGGACAAGGACAATACCTCTTTAGTTCATCTTCTCAGCAGATTGCTTCAGCAATTAACTCATCTTATCAAGTTAAGAATAACCAGCAGATTTCAATTAACGCAAAGCTTAATTATCAAAAGCTTGCAATACCTTATACTTATAGTGGAACTGATATATATATGCTTAAAATTATGCCTATAGATTTTCCTTTCTCTTGGTTTAGTCAAGGTGCTGGGCTTGGGACTTTATATGCTCAAGTTAATCAGACAGCTAATTCAAATTCTTATACTTTTGCTTTGAGTGGCTTAAACTCTGCTACAGATGAAGAAAATATATTTAATGCTTACTCCTCTGAATGCTCTAATTATGGTGGTTATACTTTTGCACAAGCTTACAGTGGATCTTACTACGGCACAACTATGCAGGGCTATATATTATCATGTTATGGTGTTACCTCTGTTAAAGTTGCTGGTGTTTTCTCTGCTGGTAGCCCAGAAATTGCTGAAAATGTTTCAATAATCTATAGCAACGGAACAATGTCTAAAACATTTTACCTTACTAATACACAACCAGAACAGTCATATGGTAACATAGCACTTGCTCAAATCGTCGGTTACGAAGTTGGCTCATTAAATACTTATATCGGTACAACATCACCTTTACTGATTGGCTTTGAGAATGGAACACAAGAAGTAATTAACCCTGTTTCATTAACAACTATACAGCAACTTAATAACTTCAACCCAGCATGGCTACAACCAGCAGGCATAGAAATAGATAATGTTCCTTTCAATAACCTTTATAGCTTCTCTGCATTTCAAAATGGAATAAACTACCAGAACCAGCAGGTAAATAACTTATTATCAGAACAGCTTCAACCAACAAATCCTTATTATGGAGGCACTATTATTGGTCGTTATACTGCAATGGTCAATAACGTATACAACGGAGCACCATTTTACTATTATGTTGACGTAACAAGCAATCCTGTTCTTTATCCAGACATTCAATTTTTAGTCTCCGCACAATCTCTTGGCATCTTTGTTCCTGTTGCTTATCCAACGATAGTGAGTGAAAGTCCTAACCCGCTTGTAATTCAATCTGGTAGTTCAATTTCTGCTACATTCTTAGTTAAAAATAATGCTTCAGTTCAAGCATCAGCTTATATTGTTGTGACCGCACCAAATGGAACAATAGTAGGGCAGTCTCCAGATTTTAGTATACCAGCAGATGGAACAGCAACAGAATCTGTGATAATAAGTCTTTACAACCCTAACCTCGCTAATCTAAATGTTCCATTAACAGCAACAGTCTATTCAGCAGAAAATACAAATATACATAGCACATACGGCTTTTCTGCAGTAGTGAAGCCAAACTGTCCAACTGGAACTGTTTATGTTAACAACACAAACTGCCAGTCAGAAGTTAAGACTTGTCAATCTGGTTATTATTGGAATGGCACATCTTGTCACTTACTCTGCTCACCACCATCAATATTTAACGCAACTACACAATCTTGCTGGGTACCACCACAACCAAATAACCAAAATGGCATTGGTGTTGGTTGGTATGTTCTTGCAGTTATATTAATTATCATAGGAGCATATGCTATTATGAGAAGAGGTAAGGGTAGTGTTAAGGTTTCACCTACACCACGTATTAGATATAGAATGTCGTGATAAAAACAGGTGAAAAACATGGTACGAAAATTCAAAAGTAAAGTGGCATATAAAAAATACCTTGCTTTCTTACACATGCACCACATAAAAGTAAGACACCATCCAAGATACGTTATCATAGCAGGACACAGACACAAGGTTAAGCATAGGTGATGTATTTTGAACTTTCCGACGAAGGATGTCTTTGTAAGTTCTCTGCCTAACAAGCGAGACTTAACTTACATAGTATCATTCTTCATCCTACTAGCAATATTCTTCCTCTTCAACTTTATTCAGAGCGAGAGTATTAAGAGCTGGGGCAACATCTACCTGCCAATATTCATAATAACACTTGTTTTACTTATCGTAGGTTATCTATCTAAAAACAAGACATTTGCAGAAGTTATATTCGGTAGCGATACAACACAAAAGAAAGTTATTACTGATATTTTGGTTGGTGGTGCTGTCGGTTTTGTGCTCATTTCGTCTTTAATTCTTGGCACTAGTAGTGGTTTTCTGTCTTTCTTCCGTGCACCTCTGCCTTTCTCTGTTGGTGTTTCTCAAGGTAATGCTGGCAATTTGGTTTTATTAGTAGTGCTTGGCATACTTGCAGTTGAGGCAGAAGAAAGTTTTCGTGCTTCTGCATTAGTACCCACATTCACAAAACTCAAACTACCAATTGTCTTACTGCTTATGGGCATCATCACTATCGTTATTAACTTGGCTTATGTTTCGTTAATCTTCTTTATCTTTGCCTTTGTTCTGCTTATAAGCAAGGATATAAGTTCAAAAATTGATAATACACCATTTCAGAAACATGCTGTTTCAATACTGCTTGCATCGGTTATCTTTGGTTTGCTTCACATTTACGCTTACAGCACTACACCAGATCCTTATACTTTAATTGGCACAGCAATGCTTTTTGCTGTTTTAGCAGATTCTGTTAATTGGCTAATGCAGAGCACAATAGCAAGCAGGATAGCACACAGTGTAAATAATTCGTTTATTGGTGCTTCAGAACTTGGAGCAAACTTTGGTTTAGCTACTTTGGTAGTTGTGGTTTATGCTTTAATAATAGTTGCAGTTTATCAAAGTAAGTTTGGTGGCAAGGGTGAAGTAAATGCTGTTTGATATAACAAGTTCAATAACAAGCTGGCTAACACAGCAGGCGATGTCACAAATAAGTAGCACACTCTGGCACTTGTCACCAATCGGCTTGATAGTGCTTGGAATTATAATTTTATTTGCTGGAAAAGCAATTATTAAATTAATTGCTGTTATATTAATACTAATGGGCATTCTTGCCCTATTTGGAATGAGCCTATGGCAAGTCATATAAGAAAAAATGAAATTAGTTTGATTATTGCCTTACTCTTGCTATTAATGATAGTCTTAATTGGCTTGGGACATATCTTTTCTTTCTACAATCTTGGCTCGGCAATAGCTCAACAAACTGTTTATGTTAATACATATACTTATCCTTCTCTCGCTCAATTACCTGCTACTATCAATTATCAGTTTAGTTCATCTTATCAGAGTACATCTGGTAGTTGTCAAACACAAGTAGAATACTTTAATCTTGGTCAGACAATTACAGAATTTGATGCTCCAATTAATGGTGTTTATCCAATTTCGCAAAAGTATGTAAGTCCAAGCCAGCAGGCTGTAAATCTTGCAATATGTATTATAAGTTTGCCAATCCAGCAATATAACACAACAACAGGCACACTCTACTTAACAGCATCAGCTAATGACTACTCAAATCAGGTATCTATTCAATTAACATTGCCATCACAATATTCAGAGCAAAATGGTGGTGGCTATCAATTCTTATTAATAACAATACCTCTCAGCTCTGCTACAGCAACCTCTACTACCCCAACAACGACTACATCAACAACTTCAACCATACAGACGACATCAACGACTACAATGCCAACAACATCTACGTCTACAACAACGACAGCAACTACCACAATTTCACCATCAACTCAGCAACCACCAATTTCACAATCAAACTTCTTTAGCAACATTGCTTCTGCTATTCAATCATTTATTAACTCAATAATTCAGGCTTTTGCGAGGTGGTTTGCTATTTAAATGGTGATAACGTGAAAAAGAAAGATATAAGATTGATTATTGCTGGCATAATAATACTGGCTATACTTGTGATATTGAAAACAGGAGTTTTAGCGATAAGTGGAGTTATACCTCCGTTTCCTGTAGCAAATCTTGAAAGTCCGTCACAATTCAATTGCCCTATGGGTGCAACCTATGCATCTAATGGACAACCATACATTAACCAAAGTATTGGTTATTGCTACCCTATTACATGGACTCCTGGAGTAAATAGCTCATGCGATTATTATCCAATTTATGGCAGATGGGATGGGGGAGCAGGTCCTGCTTATACTGCATGTTTGCCAGCAAACTATTCAAACCAAACAGAGATAAGGAACGCAATTAACTTTAACAATGAGCAGATCCAAGAAGCTATAAATGATATCAATTCAGAACTATCTTACTATAACTCTGGTACTAACTGCAATGGCAAAACAATTAGTAGTTTTGGAATTTCACAGCTTAATTACTCAAATTGGCAAAACTATATTTATGACTGTGTTCCTTCAACAAGCACAAACGGAGCTAATGCAAACATAGCTTATGCTGACCAAAGACTAATTAGTTTGCTTCAGCAGACAAACTCATACATACAATCACATGAGGTTATTATATCACAAGCACCACCAGCAACGCTACCACCAGCTTCTACACCCTCAAACTTCTTCTCTGCAATATCAGCAAACATTCAAGCATTACTACTAAGCATATTAAGCAACTTTAAAGCATGGTTCTCACTGCCAACTAATATATTCTCAGTTGGCATATCAGGAGCAAACTTCACCACAGCAACGAACACAACCTATGTAAACAAGACAATTACAATTAACATAGCAATCACACTTAATAAGACACAGTTAACAGTGCCTTGGGTCTCTGGTTCAAGTTTTGTCCAAGAAACATTCTGTGGTAGCTTTGTTTATTATAACAGTACCAAAAACTTTATATATGAAAGTAATCTTATAAATATGACGACAGCAAACTATACCAACACAATAAACTTCAAACCAACACAGACAGGCGTATACGTAGCTGGTGTCTCCTGCCAGACAACAAACGCAACATTCGGTAATGGTGCTTGGTCAGCTTGGAGCACACCAAAGGTTATATTGCTTCAACAGAAGCCTTTTGCAGTGATACCGCAGACGGTAAGTATAGCACCACCAACAAGTACTATAACAATAACAAACACATCATTCTTTAACTCAATAGTAACTGCGATTCAGAACTTTATAAACAGCATTATTAACTTCTTCAAGAGTTTGATGTGATAATATGAAGAACGCAACAAAGTTTTATGCGATTGTCGACGGAAAGATAACAGAACATAGCACAATGCTTGATGCAATAAAGCACGCAGGAACTGCACAAAAGTGGGCAAAGATATTTAATAGTAAAGATCCAGATGAAATAATGTTATACTTTGATGATGGTGAGTAAGCATGAATAAAATCTTGCTTACTTTAGTCTTTCTTGTCTTATTAGTTAGTATAACTCATGCAACAAGCAATACAATAGCAAGCAATACAAATTTGATAATCAAGGGACTACCATACGGCATCGGTTTAAACTTAACATTGCTTTCTGGTTGGTATACAATTAACGGAACGACAGCAACAACTAATTACAATATTCACTTTATAACACAGAATGGCAATACGATAGTAACAATACCGAGTTATATCAAACCAACTTATGGATCTAACTTATATTTTAACTCAGCAAGTCTTCTTTCACAAATAGTTTTAAGTGGTCGAATATGGGTATATAATTTATCAGATACTTCTCTAAGTGTTGCTTCTGGACAATTAGTTTATGGACAAAACAATATACTTGTGTTTTATTCACCATTTAATCTGACTAGCTTTTACTTAAATGAAACTAAACAACTTGAATCACTTGGCGTATCAATCAACAGCAGTATTATCACTACTCTTAATAATTTAGCAACAAACAATACTATAAACTTAAACAACATTTTAACTGCAAACCAAATTAAAAGTATTATTTCTTCAAATACTTTTGGAACGAACCTAAACACTAGCTTGATTGCTTATAGAAATATTTCAAAAACCATACCATATGGATATATTAAATTATCAAGAAATTATTTATCTGCAAACAAGGCAGTTAATTTCTCTGTTTTTAATAGTAGCCAGAGAACTCTTTATATTGTTGAAGCAAACGTGATAAAAGCATCACCACAGCTCTGTGTTGATACGAATCTTGGTGATGTCTGCACAACTACAAACCAAACTACGCCAGTGCCTCTTGGCGTGCCTGTTATAAATGGTCATTTCGGATTAACACAGAACGACTGGTATCCTTTAAATGTGTCTTTTAAGTCTTTTCTGCTTGCCAACAATATTGCTTCTTGGAATGTTACGATAAAAGATATAACAAATGGCACGATCTTATTTAATCAGATAATTAGTAGCAAAAATATCAATGTAACTAAAAACTACAAAATTCCAGTAACACAGCAGGTAGAAATGACTATTAAAACAAGTGGTGACCAAAACTACACATCGTTGGTTGAAGACCCTGTAACTGTTCCTACGGGTATTCAAGCATATGTTCCAGTAAACATAACCAATAGCCAAACCTCAGCCACACCCTCGCCGTTCCAGCAGATGATAAATATAACCGAGAGCACATTCGGTAATTACATAGCTTATAACAACAACTTCGCCAACTTTGAATACTTCTATACCAACGGCACAATAATCCCAGCTTGGATAGAAAGCAACAGCTCAGGCAAGCTGATTACCTGGGTTAAGCTTACGCCAAGCATACCAGCAAACGGCAAGCTAACTATATACCTTGGCTTTGCAAGCAAAACTACAAACCTTCTAAGCTCAAGCGGAACAAGTGGCATAGGCGAAGCACCCCAATTGTCATGTCCAAACCCTGCCAATACTACTAGTTGTTCTACCTATGCACAGTATGATGATGGAGCTAACGTATTCAACAATTATTGGAATTTTGCTGGAACAAGTTTGCCAAGTGGGTGGACACAAAGTAATGGGGGAGTAACAAGTTGGAGTGTAAATAATGGTGTGAGTGTTTCTGAACCAAGTTCTGGTTATCAAAGTGTATATTATAATACAACACAGCAGACGCTATCTTCAACAGGAATAGTATTTGATATTTATGGTAGTTATTCCACACCTTCAGTAAATGGTGGATTTGGAATGCCTTATATCCTTGATGTTCAAACATTTTCCACTGTTGTAACAATTAATGGTTCTATAAATAAATTCACTCTTATTGTTTTTGATGGAGGTTCTAATTTTGTGAATACTCCTGTTACATTCTCAACAGTAAAGCAAGTTTGGACGTTCTATTCAATAGGAAGTGGAATAGTATTGCTCAATAATTACACTAACCCAACAGTTAATAATAAAGAATTTAGCACACTAACAGCAAATATGGGTATCACTCAAAACTCTGGTGCAACAGCAACGATTTTTGTTCAGTGGTGGAGAACAAGAACAGTTCCGCCTAATGGTGTTATGCCAAGTGTAAGCTTTGGTTCTCTTGTTTCACTATATACACCACCAAAAGTCTCACTTTCAGCAAACGCAACAACACTAGACTACGGACAAACATTCAAGCTAATAGGCAACGTTACGGGTGGCACAGCACCATACACATTTCAGTGGGCACTCAACAACTCAGGCACATATCAAAACATAACCTCAGCAACCTCAAACACATTCATTCCTTCAATTTTAGGAGCAGGAACATACAAGTTTAACCTCTATGTTAAAGACTCACACCCAACTCTTGTTCTATCAGCACCAATCACAGTAACAATTAACAAAATACCAATTCCTTCTGCTACTTTCTCTACAAATACATTTACATACAACGGAGTCATACCTACAATAACATTTACATTTAACACAATAAATAATCAGATACCTCCTGCAGTTGTTTCGTTACCATCAGCATCAGCTGGAACTTATACAGTTAGCAACACTGCTGGCAATGCGAACTATACGAGCACCACATTCAGTGTAAATGCTGTAATTAATCAAAATAGCACATATCCTTTCACCTTGACAGCAACGCCAAGTGCGAGTTATACTTACAATGGAGTTGGAATAAAAATAGCATATAGTATATCATCATATCACAATCAGCTTGCAGGCAATCTTTATTTGAATAATGCACTTATTACTTCAGTTATAACTTCAAACACTTATGTAAGCAGTGCGACTGCTGGAACTTATGCTTTTGTATTTAACTCTTTAGGAAACACAAACTACACTGCAAAGTCTACAAATATTACTATAACAATTAACAAAGCAACGATCCCTTCTGCTACTTTCTCTGCAAATACATTTACATACAACGGAACTATACCTTCTGTAGTCTTTACCCCTAACACTGTTAATAATCAAATTGCACCAGTAGCTGTCTCACTGCCTTCTGCCTCTGTTGGAGCTTATACTTTGTCTCATACCTTTGGCAATAATAACTATACAAATACGACTTTCAGTATTAATGCAATAATTAACAAAGCTACAATACCTTCTATAACTTTCTCAAGCAATACATTTACTTATAATGGTTCAGTTCCAACAGTAATCTTTACACCAAATACTTTTGGTAATCAAATACCTGCAGTAACAGTATCTTTACCTTCTGCTTCTGCAGGAGTTTATACCTTATCTCACACATTCGGTAATGGCAACTACTTAAACACAACCTTTAGTATAAATGTTGTGATAAATAAAGCGACACCTTTACTTTCTCTCAATCTGCCAGCAAACTTTACATATAACGGCACAGCAGTATCAATACCTTTCTCAATTAACACATTTAATAATCAAGTTATAGCTAATGTTTTACTGAATGGTGCTTTAGTTAAAAGCACAAGTACATCAAACTCAATAAATTTGGCTTCTGCTGGTGTCTATAATATAACATTCACAACAAGAGGCAATGCAAACTACACAGCAAACAGCATAACGAGGTTCTTCAAAATTAACAAAGCAACAGTAAAGAACCCATTCATAGAGGCAAGCTTGCAGAATGGGCAACTTTATCAGATAAATGGCACAGGTTCAATGAATATAACTTCAACAGGAAGCATAACAATATCGGTACAACTTAAAACAATAAATAGTCAGTTGCCAGCATCACTTTACTTAATGAAGCTGATAAACGGCAAGAAGGCATTCCTCAACGGCACACTCATCAACGCAAGCAACGAAGCACTGCTAAAGCCAAATATCACAACAAAATACTTTGCACAAGAAACATTCTACTTGCAGAAAGGCATATATGAGTTTGAATTTAACAGCACTGGCAACCAAAACTATACTGGCTTTGACCCAGCATTTATAGTTAATCAGACAGAAAACTCACAAGCACCATCAAGCACAGGAGGGGGTGGCGGAGGTGGTGTGGTAATAATAAACACAGCACCAACTACAACAACGATTCCACCAGCAAACAGCACATTATCAATAACACCAGTAGCACCAACACCACAGCTACCTTTCTTTAGCTTCAATCTTGGAGCAAATATAGTATCAGAAAGCATTTTGCAGATGATTTACTTGCCTTCAATCAGCTTTGTTATTCAATCATATAAGATAACAATTCCAATTTGGGTTATTGCATCAGTAATACTTGCTGGCTCAGCACTTTATGAATATAAGCACAGAAAGGTAGAGAACGGACACTATTTAATGATTGGTGTATTAGTTCTGGTATTCTTCTGGCTTGTATTCTTATCAATAGGGTGATAAAACGAGACTTAAAAGCAAAGAAGATAACCACATAACTAAGACAATAAAAGATATTCTTAAGCAAAATGATGGCAAGAGAGTATTGTTCAATTTAGTAACAAAAGATAGAGCAAAAATCGATGATTTAACTTTTGAGGAAGCTGGTGACAGATTGGTTTTCAGAACTACTACTGGTATCTTATTTATCATAGAACCAGAAGAAATCACAGAAATTAAATATTATGCTTATGGGAACGGAACACCCCATAAGAAGTGAGAACATGAACGCAAAGATAAAAGCACTAGGATGGAAGGCTATAGTGACTGCCTTTGTCCTAACGATCCTAGCGTGGCTAGGAATCTTTGCCTCAGTAGCAAGCGGCACCTACCTCTTCCTATATCTGCTAGTAGTCACATTTGTGGTGCTAGCGATATACGACGTGGCAAGAGGGAAGAAGGTGAGGACAGTAGAGGACTTGGTGGCTGGCATAGCATCAGGTCTAGTGCCTTTCTTTGGCATTAGCCTTGCCTTTGCGGGCAATGGTATGCTGGCACTAGAGTTTCTCGTTGTAGAAGCCATCTTCATCTTCCTTGGTGGCTATATCGGCTCTGAGGTTAAAGTCTGAATTTGACTTTTTGGGAGGCGTTGCCTCCCTTTGTTTTGCTAATTTCTTTTAGATTTTGCTAATTTTGATATCTTAAAGTTTGTGGCTATATTTCTTCCTCGTTATTTTGAAGATTTTGTATATTCCAGTAAAAAGTGGTAAAACGAAAGGTATTTAAATATACAAGGTATATATAATATATGGTGAGAAAATGGCGATCCAAACCAAAAGCTGGTTTGAGGTAAGTAAGGATGGACTAAAGAAGCTACAGCTCGGTAAACCTAAGCACTATGCGATACGTGAGCTACTGCAGAACGCAATGGATGAGGACGTAACAAGAATAGAGGTAAAGTCTAACTATGATAAAGGCTTGGCAGAATTCACAATCATAGATAATAGTCCGATTGGCTTTAGAGATATAACCGATGCATATACACTCTTTAAGCCAACCTACAAGCAAGTTGATCCGCAGAAGCGTGGCAGGTTTAATCTTGGCGAAAAGCAAGCCTTTGCGATTTGTGAAGAGGCAAAGGTAAAGACAACAAAAGGAACAATAATCTTTGACAAGAAAGGAAGACACACGAGTAGTCAGAAAACAGAGATTGGAACAGAAGTAAGTGTGAAAATAAAAATGAGTAAAAGCGAGTATGACTCGATTTTAGATGAAATAAGCCGTTACATCATGCCCAAAAACATACAATACATAATAAATGGCAACGAGATACCACACAAACAACCAAAAAACACATTCACAGCAACACTGCTTACAGAATTTAAAAAAGAGGGCATAATGA
>Ga0080003_1000276_pt1 | contig 35930 bp, 37 predicted proteins | sample JossMetagenome_FD_69206 | JGI IMG/M metagenome (GOLD analysis project Ga0080003, IMG submission 69206) | Hot spring microbial communities from Joseph's Coat, Yellowstone National Park, USA - JC2_E (SPADES assembly) (version 2) | ecosystem: Environmental > Aquatic > Thermal springs > Hot (42-90C)...
GTTCTCGCAGGAATGGAGATGGACAGGTAAGTGAGGCCGATGAGAGTGTCAGGGTCTATCAAAACCTCAACACCCTCATCGGAGAGCTTGCCCTGGCTAAATCTGGTCAGTTATCTCCAGGAATCCCCTGCCTTTAGGCATGGGGAGGATGTCAATCTAAGCTACGAATCGGTTGCATTTGCCACTATTTATCTGAAGCTGAGTCCAGTAAAAACTAGGGATGGGATCGGGTATGGGGCTGTTTATATAGTTGTTAAGAAATCATTTAAAGAAAAGGACCATTAGGGAGAGATCGAGAGAATCTTTTATCTACTGTTTAATTCACAGGGTCATAAATAGGAGGTAAAGTTTTATATAGTACCTCTTGTTTATCCTCTTGTAGAAATGTATGTTTTGCATTTGCAATACCATCTACTTTTTCCATGCTACCAAACAAGTTGTCAAAACTGTGGTTTTCCTGGTAAATAATGATGATGTTATATAGCTGCTCCTTTGAGGGTGCAGCCCTTCCATAAATGGCAAGAATAACCACTGCAACAAAAGAATAAAGCCTTAAGAACCAGCTATGATTATCCATGGAAAAAAATTATTGTTGGTCATCTTTGAAATGAAGAGAATTGGAGAGGCAAAGAAGCCATTTTACTTTTTGTTTTATGGTCTAGAAAAGATGCAGAAAAATTTTCTATTCTTTTTATTCTTTTTTCCGGTTGCTTCTCTTTTAGCTCAAACCGCTCCTGTGCCTCAAGTAAAAGATTTACCCCCATTGAGGATGTCTAGGGAGCCCAATCCCGTCCAACCGATTCCTGAATTAAAAGTACCAATAGAAAAATTTTTTAATCAATTGCTTCAAGGGGATATACAAAGGGCTTTTCAAGAATTGTTGGTTAATAGTAGATTGGCCTCCCGCAATGAAAATATCAATATGCTTATGGATAAAACCAGCCAAGCAATGTCTTATTACGGGAAAGCTGATTCTTTTGATATCTATGATTCTAAAGCTTTCGGGAATCGCCTTTATGTAGTTACTTATTTGTTAAATCTTGAACTGCAACCTCTTCGCTGGCGATTTGTCTATTACAAACCAGATAAAGTATGGAAGCTCATTGATATAAGAGTTGATGATGCCCTTGAGGATTTAATTAACAAGTAGCTATTGTGCGGAGAGTTGAGAAATAATAGAAAGAGAATTTCTTTTGGACATTTTTTCTTTAAGTGCTTCTACAACGGCAACGGGAACAAAGGGAGATATATCTCCTCCAAGCCTGCTTATTTCTTTTACTAAAGAAGAGCTTAAATAAATATGGTTATCTTCGGGCATAAGAAAAATGGTTTCGATTTTAGGTTCTAATCTACGATTCATTAGAGCAAGTTGAAACTCACTTTCAAAATCAGATACTGCTCGAAGCCCGCGGATAATGGCACAACAGCCTAACTGCTTGGCAAAGTCTACGGTAAGGCCTGTGTAAGACAATGCCTTTAGATTTTGGAAGGATAGCTCTTTTATTGTTAACTGAACAAGGGAGATGCGTTCTTCTAATTGAAAAAGAGTTTCTTTAGGTGTTTGACCTGAAACTCCAATAATCACTTCATCAAACAAACGAACCGCTTTGAGTATCACATCAACATGCCCAAGGGTAATTGGATCGAAGGTTCCTGGATAAAGGACTTTTTTCATGTTTTTGAATACACTCTTTTGATCATGGCTCCTACCGATAACAGTTTCTCATCAATCCTCTCATATCCTCTATCTATGTGATAGACTCGATGGACTTCGGTAGTATTATCGGCTACGAGCCCCGCAAGCACGAGAGCTGCTGAAGCCCTAAGGTCTGAAGCCATGACAGGAGCTCCGCTTAACCGTTCTGTCCCATAAATATGTACTTCGTTTTTCGATAGTTCGATATTGGCTCCTAGTCGCTTAAGTTCACTGATATGCATGAACCGGTTTGGAAATATATTTTCGACGACTTTGCTCTTACCGCAGGCAATAGTTGCCATGGCACAAAATTGAGCCTGCATATCTGTTGGGAAGCCTGGATAAGAAGAAGTCACGATTTCAAAGGCTTTGAGTGGACCAGATCTCGATACCCGTAAGCCGTTTTCTTCGACTTGAATGGTTACCCCGCAATCTTGTAATTTTCCCAGTACGCTGGTCATGTGGTTGACAGGAGCCTGTTCAAGGAATAAATCGCCTTTAGTCATTGCGGCGCCAACGGCGAATGTCCCTGCTTCTATTCTATCTGTAATAATTGTATATTCGCTTCCATGAAGTTCTTTTACCCCTTCGATGATCAAGCGTTGAGAACCGATCCCGCTGATTTTAGCACCCATTGACACAAGGAATTTGGCTAAATCTTCTACTTCTGGTTCACAGGCAGCTCCCTCTATAATCGTTGTTCCTTCTGAGCGGCAAGCAGCCATCATCACATTATCTGTTCCTAGAACTGTTGAGCCGTAAGGACCTCTTAAATTGATCGTAGTGCCTCGCAATTGCCCACCCTGAGCCACAACATCACCTTTGATGATATCTATATTGGCTCCTAGCTTTTGGAGTCCAGAAATATGAAGATCAATAGGTCTGTCTCCAATCACACACCCTCCTGGTAAAGAGACTCTAGCTTTCCCACATCGAGCTATGAGAGGGCCAAGAATGCAAATGGAGGCTCGCATTTTTCGGACCAAGTCATAGGGGGCTATCCAATTAATCATCTTATTTTTGACTCTTACCGTTCCCTTTTCGTAATGAACCTGAGCACCCAGAAATTTTAGAATTTCCAACATATACCGTATATCACTAAGATCGGGAACCCGATGAATGATACATTCTTCCGGTGTCAGGAGTGTTGCAGCAAGGATAGGAAGAGCAGAATTTTTTGATCCACTGATAGTAACTTTTCCAATGAGAGGATTTCCACCTTGAATAACAAATTTATCCACGATATTTTCCTATAACAACTCGCTCCATTTGGGAAAGATCTTTTTTTACTTGGATAACAGAAAAACCATGGTCTACTAAAAGTTGCTTGACTTGAAGAAACTGCCCATCTCCTATCTCCAAGATAAGATAACGACATCTGTTTTTTGCTTGAGGAATGAATTTTCTGATCAACTTCAAACCGTCTTCCCCTCCATCTAGAGCAATACGAGGTTCAAATTGTATTTCTGGAGAAAGCTGGGGAATGATTTCCGAGGGAAGGTAGGGAAGATTAGCAATCATCAGCTCAAAAAAATCACAAGGAGGTTTATTCAATAAGTCATCCTGATAAAAGAAAAGATTTTTTAATTTCTTTTTGTTTTTTTCAGCTATTTGAAGGGCCTTACTACAGATATCTGTACCGTAAAAGGACAAGTTTGGATAAGCCTGAGCCATCGTTACTGCAATGACTCCACTGCCTGTTCCAATATCAAGGATTGGCCCTGTAAGCCTAGGGAGCAATTCCATAGCAGACTCCACAACGAATTCCGTCTCTGGTCTTGGAATAAGAACGGCAGGAGAAATATAAAATTTTTCCCCATAAAATAGACTGTAACCGAGTATATAGGCAACCGGTTCCCCCCTTGCCCTTCTTTCCACTCGTCCCCAGATAAGATCGGCGGTTTTTGATTCCAATGACAAAGATGGGGTGGTATACAGAGCAAGTCTGTCGATTTGGAGAGCATCGGAAAAAATCAGTTCGCAAGAAAGCCTAGGAGCCTCTATATTTTTCTCTTCTAAATACCTTAGAGCTTTTTTAAACAATTGACGGCTTTCGATCATCTTCCGTAGCACTGAAAGGGATGTTTTCTTCGGCTAGTTCTCGGGCGATTCTACTAGCGACTTCTTTTTGAATTAATTGATCGATTATCGGATCGATATCTCCGTCAAGAAAAGATTGTAAATTATAAAGAGTGAGAGGAATTCTATGATCGGTGACTCGTCCTTGAGGGAAATTGTAAGTCCGTATTTTTTCTGTCCGTTCGCCACTGCCAACCATACTTTTTCTTTCCATAGCACGTTTTTGAGCTTCTTCTTCTTCTTTTTTGGAAAGAAGTCGTGCTTTAAGGATTTTGAGCGCTTTTTCTCTGTTTTTTAATTGAGACCTCTCATCTTGACATCTCACCATAATTCCTGAAGGAATGTGAAAAATCTGAACAGCCGAATCTGTTGTGTTGACCCCTTGCCCCCCGGGGCCTCCGGCTCTGCAGACTTCAATCCGCAAATCTTCAGGTTTTATATTTAATTCGATTTCTTCTGGTTCCAACAGGACAGCCACTGTTGCAGTTGAGGTGTGGATTCTTCCTTGAGATTCTGTTGCGGGAACTCTTTGGACTCTATGCACTCCACTTTCATATTTCAATTTTTTGAAAGCCTCTTTTCCTTGGATTGAAAATATAATTTCTTTTAGCCCTCCTAATTCGCTAGGATGAAAATGGAGTAACTCCTGCTTCCAACCCTTTTTTTCAGCATATTTACTATACATTCTATAAAGATCGGAAGCAAAAAGGGCAGCTTCTTCTCCTCCTGTCCCCGCTCGAATTTCAATAATCAGATTTTTCGAACTTTTTTCTTCTTCCGAGGGGAAAAGTGAAGAAAGCACAGCCACTGTAAGTTCATGTATTTTTTGGTCCAGCTTTTCTATTTCGTGTTGTGCTAATTCTTGGAGTTCTACGTCGGTAGTTTCTTTTGTCAGACTAACAACAGAAGCCTTTGCTTCTTGAAGCGTTTTTAACTGAGCATAAAGATCCAGTATTTCTTTTAAGCGAGTGTGTTCTCTAGCCATTTCAATAGTTTTGGCTGGATTGCTGCTATAGAGATCTTCCTTAGAAAGTTCTGTCTGGAGTTTGTCGAACTTTTTTTGAATTTTTTCAATATATCGCTCTAAATACATGTGAATTTTTGTAAATGGAAAGAACAAAGGCAAAGAATAAGAAAGAAGAAAGGCTTGTGGGCTTATCAAGGAGAAGTCATTGGCCAAACCTACTTAGTCTTTTTCTTTCTATTTGCTGCATCACCTAGCAAAGAAACCTTTCCAAAACGTCTTGCAAATTTTTCTACTCTTCCAGCGGTATCGACAAATTTTTGTTGACCAGTAAAGAGGGGATGACAGGAAGCACATATTCCTATTCTAATAGAAGGCTTTGTGGATTTGGTTGTATAGACTGCTCCACACGCACAACTAATCGTTGTTTCTTGATAATTTGGATGAATTCCTTTTTTCATTTACATTAAAATATTCTTATTTTGTTAGTCAATCAAATCTTTTTATAATCAGACTAGCATTATGTCCGCCAAAGCCAAAGGAATTGTTCATGGCGATATTCACTTTTTGTCTCCGTGCTACATTAGGTACATAATCAAGATCGCAGAGAGGATCAGGTTCTTCTAGATTGATTGTTGGGGGTATCACCCCTTCTTGAATGGTTTTAATGCATGCGATCAATTCCACAGCTCCAGCAGCTCCTAAAAGGTGTCCTGTCATCGACTTTGTAGAGCTTATTGGTATGGAATAAGCATGTTTACCGAAGGCTTTTTTTATTGCCATCGTTTCACAAATATCTCCGGGAATGGTACTTGTAGCATGGGCGTTAATATAATCGATGTCTTGAGGATTGAGGCTCGCTTTTTTCATAGCCATCTCCATAGCTCGAGTCGCCCCTTCTCCGGAGGGATCAGGTGCAGTAATATGATGTGCATCGGCAGATAGGCCATAGCCAATGATCTCTGCATAAATAGGAGCATTTCTTTTTTTAGCGTGCTCCAACTCTTCCAAAACAACCACTCCAGCCCCTTCGCTTAATACGAACCCGTCGCGGTGTCTGTCAAAGGGGCGTGAAGCTTTTTGGGGTTCGTTGTTTCGTAGGCTGAGAGCTTTCATATTGGAAAATCCTGCAACTCCTAAAGGTACGATCGAGGCTTCTGATCCGCCAGCAACGATGATATCGGCATCACTAACCTGGATCATGCGAAAAGCTTCACCAATTGAATGAGCAGCAGAGGCACAAGCTGTTACGATAGAAAAATTAGGACCCTTTAAATTGTATTCTATAGCTATCATGCCTGAGGCCATATTAGAAATCATCATTGGAATCATGAGAGGACTACATCGGGAAGGTCCTTTTGTCAGCAAAATGGTGTGTTGATCCTCCAATGTTTTCAAACCACCAATGCCAGAACTCACAATAACCCCTATTTTTGTGGGGTCTTCTCTATCGAAATCGATGCCGCTGCTTTCAATGGCTTCCTTTGCTGCAGCCATTGCAAACTGGACGAAGCGGTCGGCTCTTCGAGCATCTTTGGGATTTTTAAAGTAGTTGCTTGGATTGAAGTTTCTTACTTCTCCGCCAAACTTGCAATCAAAAGCTTGAGTATCAAAAGCGGTAATAACTCCAATGCCACTTTTCCCGTTTATAAGACTTGTCCAGAACTCTTGGACACAGTTGCCATTTGGAGAGACTAATCCCATCCCGCTTATGATCACTCGCCTCTTACTCATAGCCTGTGCTTTTGGCTTCTTCTCAATCTTTTTAGCTTTCTTCTTCTAGGTTTTCTTCGATGTAGCGAATGACATCTCCTACAGTTTGTAGTTTTTCAGCTTCTTCATCCGGTACTTCAACATTGAATTCTTCTTCAAAAGCCATCACCAGCTCAACTGTATCTAGAGAATCTGCTCCCAAATCCTCTATAAATCTGGCTTTGGGAGTAACCTGTTCAGGATTGACTCCAAGCTGCTCTACAATAATGTTTTTCACTCTTTCTTCGATCGATTTTTTTTCTGCCATATTTTCCTCCATGATGAGATTTATCTCCTTTATGTAAAAATTTTTTCTATCAGCCAATAGCATTTATGCTAACAATCCTCCATCAATAATAAAACATTGTCCGGTAATATAATCTCCCCCAGGCCCAAGCAAGAAAACTGCTAATTTCGCAACTTCTTCTGCTTTGCCAAACCTTCCTAAAGGAATTTCTTTGAGTATTTTTTCTTTTCTTTCAAGAGGAAGATGTTGAGTCATGTCAGTTTCTATAAAACCCGGACAGATGGCATTGCAGGTTATGCCTCGTGGTCCCAATTCCTTGGCAACAGTTTTGGTTAGCCCAATTAGTCCTGCTTTGGATGCAGCATAATTGGCTTGTCCAGGAATACCTGTCAAGCCAGAAATGGAACTGATATTGATGATTTTGCCATAATTTCTTGAAAGAAAATGCTTTCCCACAAATTTTATCATAAAAAAAGAGGCCTTTAAATTAATATTCATAACACTATCCCAATCTGCTTCACTCATGCGTAAAAGCAATCTATCCTCCGTTTTCCCTGCATTATTAATCAAGAAATCTATTTGTCCAAATTCTTTCAAAATATCATCAATAGTTTTCTTCAACTGTGAAATTTCAGAAATGTCAAGAGCATAACCTTTGGTACGAACACCTAAATTTTGCAACATTTTTTCTGTTTGTTCTACATGTAGAGGGTTTTTACTAATAAAAGCAATAGAGCTCCCCATAAGAGCTAATTCCATGGCAATGGCTTTGCCTATACCTCGGCTAGCTCCAGTAATTAAAGCAACTTTATCTTTCAAGCTCATTTTTTAATTCATCCATCGTTTCTACATTCGAAAGAGTCAGACACTGGATGGCAGGATCTATTCTTTTTAAAAAACTGCCAAATATTTTTCTAGGTGAAATTTCGATAAAAAGTTCTATGTCTAATTTAAGCATAAAATGCAAACTTTCTTCCCAAAGGACTGGATTGCAAATTTGTTTGCTTAGACTTTGGCGAAGTTCCTCAACTGTTTGAGCAATGGAAGCGGTTGCATTGGATATAACCGGAATGGAAGGAGGGTGTAGGGTGAGATTTTTGAGAAGTTCAAAAAATTCCCTTGAAGCTTCTTCCATATACTGGCTATGAAAAGGACCAGAAACATCAAGAGGGATGACTTTTTTAATTTTAGCTTCGCGAGCCAGTTTTATGGCCTCTGCGATAGAGCTATGGGATCCACTGAGCACTTGTTGGTCAGCAGCATTATAGTTGGCTACCTGGCATCCTGACATCTGGGCAATAGTTTCAGCCTGTTTTCTTGTAGATCCAATTAAAGCTACCATCGTCCCTGGATGCTTTTGAGAAGCTTCCTGAATGAGTCGAGCTCTTTCTCCAACAAGTTTCAGTGCCGTTTTATAATCAAAAGCTCCACACGCTGCATAAGCTGTTAGTTCGCCAAGTGATAGCCCAGAGGCACCAACGATCTCCAGTCTGGGTATTTCTTTACGCAAGATCGTGTAAAGAGCATATCCAAAAACAAAGAGAGAAGGTTGACAGTGATAGGTTTTCGTCAACTCAGATTCAGGTCCATAGAAAGAAATAGTGGACAAAGGGAAACCAAGCTGTTGTTCAGCTTCTAAATAAAGGTCCTGGACAACGGGGTACCGATCAAAAAAATCTTTACCCATTCCTACTTTTTGAGCGCCTTGTCCACAAAAAAGTATCCCTATCCGCATAGTTAGATGAAAAAAATAGACGACTCTTATTTTTGGTCAAACCTTATTCGAAATGGAATTAATTTTTTACCCCTATTTTTGGACAAAGCTCGTTGAGTTCACAATGAGGACAATCTGGATTTCTTGCTTTACATCTTTTTCTGCCATGCCAAATTATGAGGTTACTGAATTCAGTCCAACTTTCCTTTGGAATGCAACGCATTAAATCTTTTTCGATCTTTTCTGGTTGTTTTTCTTTAGTCAATCCTAATCGAAAACTCACCCGACTTACATGCGTATCGACGACTATGCCATCGTTAATTCCAAAGGCGTTCCCTAAAACCACATTAGCCGTTTTCCTTCCGACACCAGGCAAGTTGACCAGTTTTTCTATCTGAGGAGGTACTTCGCCATTCCATTGGGAAGCAAGAATCTGACAAGCGTTTTTTATATTTTTGGCTTTCGTTTTATAGAATCCCAAACTATGAATGGCATTTTCTAGCTCTTCAATAGGGGCGGCCGCATAGTCGGCTGCAGTATGGTATTTTTGAAAAAGCTTGGCGGTTACCAGATTGACTTGTTCATCAGTGCAACGCGCTGAAAGAATCGTCGCAATGAGAAGTTCTAAAGGATTTCGGAAAAAAAGAGCAGGCTTTGCATTAGGATAAGTCTTTTTCAGTATAGATAGAATCTTTTTTATTCTCTCTGTTTCATTGAATTTCTCTAAATTGGGAGAAGAGTTAGTTTGTTGAGGCATAATCTTTTATCGCATTCATTAAAAATCACCGGTCTCATTGAGCGATCAGGTCATAATCTTTGAAATCAACAATCTTGACTTCTACAAATTGACCAGGGGGTAAGCTCAAAGGCACATGCACCAGCGTGTCCACTTCAGGAGCATCCCATTGACTTCTAGCTAAACCTGGGCGATCAATCAATACCTTTAATTTCTTTCCGATTGCTAGGCTGTTTTTTTCCTTAACGATCTCTTTTTGTAATTCCATAATTTTTTTTGCGCGTCTTTTTTTTACTTTTTCGCCAATTTGATCAATCATTTTTTCAGCTTTTGTCCCTTCCTCTGGAGAGTAAGGGAAGACACCAAGCCTGTCAAATTTGAACTCGCAAATAAAATCACATAGTTTTTGATAATCTTCTTCAGATTCTCCAGGGAAGCCAACAATAAGGGTGGTTCGGATGGCAGCATCCTTTACTTTCTTCCTGATTTCGTATAGCAGCTCTCGAAGGTAGGCTTCTGATGTTTTGCGTTGCATCCTTCCTAGTACTGGATCAGAAATGTGTTGAATGGGAATATCAATATACTTTGCTATTTTTTTGGAGGAGCTAAACTTTTCTATGAGTGCTTCTGTCCAATGGGCAGGATGGGTATATAAAAGGCGAATCCAGAAATCACCCGGTATCGCTTCTAAACCACTTAAAAGATCCACCAATAGAGAAACTCTCTGAGTGGATTGATCGATTCCGTAGAAGGTCGTATCCTGAGAAACCAAGATGATTTCTTTTGTTCCTCTTTCCACCATGCTGGATGCTTCCTTCAGTATTGAATCGATCGAACGACTCCGGTAGCGTCCTCTAATTTTTGGGATTATGCAAAAAGTACATGGATGATTACATCCTTCCGCTATCTTTAAATAGCTAAAATGGCCAGGAGTGAGTTTGAGTCGTGGATGATCGAAATCTGGTATGAACTTTGGTGACTGAGAAAATGGAATGGAATCAGAAAGGGGAGCGTTGCGATCAATTAACTTTTTTAAATGAGAATCAATATTTGGAATTTCATCAAGCCCAAGAAAAAGGTCAACTTCAGGAAGCAAAGAAGACAGTTCCTTTCCGTACCGCTGGAAAAGACAGCCTGTCACCACAATTTTCTGTTTTGTTGCTCCCCTCTCTCTTCGATGGATAGCAGCCAGAATTGTCTCGATAGATTCTTTTTTTGCCGGCAAAATAAACCCGCAGGTATTAATTAATAGGATATCTGCTCGGTGTGGAGAAGCCGTCAAGGAAGCTCCAGCATCCAGAAGTTTGCCTAGCATTACTTCTGAATCCACAAGATTTTTAGAGCAGCCCAAGGAGATCATCGCAATGCTTGTGCCTGCAAGAGTCGAGTTCATGGAAAATAACTGGTGGATCTTTTAAGAGTTTTGTAAAAAAAAATTAGCATTATGGAGTCTTTGGAATAATAATGTCTTGAGTTGAATCCCCCGCTGAAGCAATCGATACGCTTTTCCCATCGAGTATAAATTCAACTTGAGATATATTGGAAGCACGAATTTGGAATCTTGGACCAATAAATTCTTTTCGTTCCCCTCCGTGCAGAACCCCTGAAAAAACCTGCCTGGGTTTTCCTCCTTCGATGACTTGAATGAAAATCCAAGAATCTTTTCTGGCCTGAACAACTAGTTTATAATTTTTTTCTGCAAAAGAAACAGCTGGCTCATCGGCACTCTCCTCCTCTTCTTCTGCTGCGTCTGAATTTGTCTCTATTGTCCCATCTTTTCTTCTAGGTTGATCTTCTATGTTAGGGATAGGTTCCGGGCTAACGGGCAAGGCTCTCATAACCTTCACATTATCAGATGAAGAGCCATTTTCTTTGTTGGGTGGAATCAGAGAAGAAGGAGGAGAGGGAGGAGAAGATTCTTCAATTGGAATAGGATGGATAGGAGTAGCTCTTTTTACAGTTTCATTTCCAACTTTGGAAAGATCGATTGGAGTTTCTTGGGTTGGTTGTTCTTTCCTAACAGGTTCAAGGATAGGAGGTTTAAGCTCTGGACTTTTTCGAACCATCTCTTCAGTAGAAGGGCTTTTGCCTGGACCATGTCGAAAAGAAGTGACTTGATAAATTCTGTATACTCCAATGCCGCACATGAGAAGAAAAAGAAGGAAAGCAAAGAAAAAGGCGATTCGTTGTGGTGTAAAGAAAGGCTCTTTTTGTAGGGGTCTCTCCACATATTTTACGGGAAGAGTCATTAATAGAGAGGTAGTTTCTTCTTCCTTAGAACCAAAAATATTATCTAGTTCATTTAAAAGCGGCCTCTCATCCATGCCTAAGGTTTTTGCATAGATTCTTACGAAGCCACGAACTTGAGCCGAAGCCGGAATTTTGTCATATTGATCTTGTTCCAAGGCTGCAAGTTGTTCTGGAAGAATTTTTGTTATTTTTGAAACTGTTTGTAACGAAAGACCTTGGGCCTCGCGCGCAGCTCGGAGCCTTTGGCCGATTGTTTGTTTCATTCCCTGTTCCATAAATTCTTCTTTCTTTTTACTAAAAATGGGGAATGGGGCCATTTAAATCGACAAGTATTTCTCTAGGCTTAGCCCCATTTTCCGGACCCACAATTCCTTTTTCTTCTAAAAGGTCCATCACCCAAGCAGCTCTATTATATCCAAGCCGGAGTCTTCTTTGAAGGAGGGAGGTGCTGGCTCTTTTTTCTTGCCAAATAATTTCAAGACATTTTTCGATTAGTTCTCGATCGCTCTCGGAGATTTCCAATTCTTTAGTTTCGTTATCGATAGCGTTTTGAACTTGAGGGATAGTCGAAGAAGGATAGAGGCTTTTTATATGTTCAACCACCTCATAGACTTCCTCTTCAGATACATAAGCTCCTTGGCCTCGGATCATTTTAGAAGTGGCTGGAGGGAGAAATAGGAAATCTCCTTTTCCGATAAGATTCTCAGCTCCGTTTTCGTCAAGAATCACTCGAGAATCAAGGGCACTGGCAACTTGAAAAGCGATACGCGAGGGTATGTTGGCTTTGATTACCCCTGTGATCACTTCTCTTCGCGGAGTTTGAGTGGCAACGATAAGATGGATACCAGCGGCTCTAGCTTTTGCAGAAAGTCGCGCTATTGCCACTTCGACTTCCGCAGGGGTTGTCTGCATCAAATCAGCCAGTTCATCAATCACGACCACAATCCAGGGGAGTTTTTCTTTTTTTTCTTCTTCTTTAATAGGCGAAGTCGTGCGATCTAATTTTGAGTTATAAGCAATGATATTCCTAGTTCCAGCTTCTGCCAGCAAGCCATAACGCCTTTCCATTTCTTGAATGAGCCACTTCAGTCCGTTAAGAACTTTTTTAGAATCAATGATCACAGGCACAATTAAATGGGCAATGCCATTGTAGGCTTGAAGTTCAACTTGCTTTGGATCGACAAGAATGATTCTAAGATCGGATGGACCAAACTTGTAAAGCAAACTCAACAATATCGAATTAAGGCATACCGATTTGCCTGAGCCAGTGGCTCCAGCAATAAGAAGATGAGGCATCTCGAAAAGATCAGCAATAAGAGCTTCTCCATAGACATTTTTACCCAGGGCTAAGGGAATCTTTGCTTTGGAATTATTCCAGTCTGGACTTTCTAGGATGTCTCTTAGAAAAACTGGGATTTTCTTTGCATTGGGTAATTCCACTCCCACACTATCTTTTCCTGGGATCGGTGCCAAAATATTGACTCTTTCGGCGCGCATAGAGCGGGCTATGTCTCGTTGAAGATTTTTGATTCTATCAACTCTCACGCCTGCAGCTGGATAAAGTTCAAAGCGTGTTATCGTAGGTCCATAAGTGATCGCTCCAGGACTCACTTCGATACCAAAGCTCGCAAGCGTTTCAATGAGAAGTTGAGCCTGATTGCGTAGCTCAGATTCTGGGACTGTGACTTTCCCAAGATAGGGATTTTGCCGAAGGAGAGAAATTGGAGGAGAGACATAGGTAGAGGACTCAGCAGAAAGTTTTTCTGGTTTTGAGCTCTCCTTGGAAGGATTTTTGAGGATAGTTGCAAAAGACTTTTCTTTTGCTCCAAAAGATGGGGAGAAAATAAGAGGATCATTCTTAGGGGATTCAAAGGAATTTGAGGAGGAGGAGGTGTTTTGGTTGTCCCCCTCTTTTTTTTTGTTAGCAAATAAATTCATTTTCTTAAAAAGAGAAGGCTTCTGTTGTGGTATGGGATCATTGTCCAAATCCTTGGAGTTGCCAATTATTCCAGAAATCCCAGAGGTGTCGTTTTTTCTTCGAAAGAGGCTCTCCACACTTAAAGGAGGAGTCGACTGTTTTTTTAAAACTTTTTCTATTTCTTTCTCTTCCTTACTTAGCTTCTTATGAGCGAGTTCTAACTGACCAGATAGCCCTTTTTGCTGCAGAAGGGTTTCTTGATGTGCTTCTATTTTTTCTTTCAGATAAACGGAGAGTCTAATCAAACTTCTTACCGGCTCTGTTTCGTACAAAAGCACAAAAAAAAGGATCAGCAAGATGATGAGCAAGACCAAACTTCCTGGTTCGCCTAAGAAACGAACGAGTAAGAAGCGCTTAACTATATCCCCAATGAGGCCACCAGGAGTAAAAATTTCTCGATTTTGCTCTACAATTTTACCAAGCAACGGCTGCAATTCCAAAAGGGCTGCAATGGAGGAGAGTAGCAAAAAACTTAATGGGATTTTTTTCCACCAGCAGATTTTAGCATGGATACCTAGGGCTATTCCGGCAGTAATCAAAAGAACGGGCACAGTGTAAGCCCCAAAACCAAAAAACATAAAGAGGAAAAAAGCCGTGTAGGCTCCTAATGGACCTACCGCATTGGATATCGCTGTTTTAGGAGGCCATTGATTAAAAGCAATATCCGTTGCATGAAAAGAAGCCAAACTTAGGATGAGTAGAATGGCTGCTCCAAAACAAACAATACTAAAGATTTCAAACAATATAGAATTGCGTTCCGTACACATAATCTTAGTTTTAAGATCAAGAGGTATCGATGATGCTTAAAACCAATACCATCTTTGTCCGTTTACAATATCAAAAAATAATTAAAAAAAAGAATTCATTTTTCTTCTTGTTGAAGAACATTTTTTTTATTAATCAAAATGCTACTATAAATTCGTTATTATAATTAGTATTCCTTAGGAGAAAATTCTTCAACTTAAAAAGGAGATCGACAATGGCTTATCAATTACCACCATTACCTTATGCTTTGGATGCTTTAGAACCTCATATTAATACCATGACCATGGATTGTCATTATAATGGACATCATAAAGCTTATGTACAGAACTTAAATAAAGCCTTAGCCGATTATCCTGACCTTCAAAGGAAGAGGCCTGAAGAATTACTTATATCCTTAGATTCTATTCCTCAAAATATAAGGACAGCTGTAAGAAATAATGGAGGGGGCCATGTCAATCACAGTTTTTTTTGGAGAATAATGGCTCCAAATGCTGGAGGCAAACCTACCGGAAAACTCTACCAAGACATTCTCTCTCAGTTCGGGAGCTTCGAAGCTTTTCAGGAAAAATTTGAGGCTACAGGTCTTGCTCGTTTTGGAAGTGGGTGGGTATGGTTAGTTGTGAATAAAGAGGGGAAGCTGGAAATCCTCTCTACTCCCAATCAAGATAATCCTCTTTCTGATGGAAATCAGCCATTTTTTGGCTGTGATGTCTGGGAGCATGCGTATTATCTCAAGTATCAATTCCGGAGAGGGGAGTGGCTCAAAGCATTTTGGAATGTGGTTAATTGGCAGGCAGTCGAAGAGTTCTATTCGCAAGCAGTAGCAAAAAACCTTTCCTTTTGCCCATAGGCTTAAAATGATTCGGTCTTATCGCTATGGACAATGAGGTCAGCTAAGAGCCCTAAGCCTCCATAACAAACCGATTCAATCGTTGAGAGATTTCTTGATTGAATGGCATAGGCGCAGGCAAAGATGTGAAAATCTTTTGAAGCAGCCAGAAGGGATGTTATCTCTCTGACCCCTTCGTCCAGACAGAAAATATAGATTTGATGTCCTTTGTCTTTATAGTAAAAGAGTTTTTTAAGGAATTCTTCGTATTTTTGACTCTGTCTGGAGACTGTAAGAATAAGAGTCAGCGTCGAAGCCATGAGGTAATGTAAAATAAAAAAGTTGGCATTCCAATAAGACAGAGGAGCAAGTTATTGTTTTTGTGGTTGAATAGGCATCTAAAAGATGATCCAGTTATCCGATGGAAAATAGATGAAAACAAGAAAAAAAGCGCAAGGCTCTCTTTTTTTAAATTTTTGAAGCATGGGAAAAGAATGATCTGCAATCGCTTTCTGCTTCTTTTTACAGTCAGTTCTTTGTTTTTAGCTTTTTGGATCAGAGGAGAGGAAAAAGTTGGCACTATTGATTTGATAGGGAAATTGCCAGAACAGCATCTTTTGGTAGAAGTTGTATGGAAACCAAAAGACCTTGCTCGCGGGTTGATGTATCGGGAAAGCCTACCTGAAAATCAGGGCATGCTTTTTGTTTTGCCTTTTGAACAAAAAGCTGTTTTTTGGATGAAGAATACTCGTATACCTTTATCTATAGCGTTTATGGATAAGAGAGGAAAGATCCTTGAGATCTATTCGATGAAACCTTTTGATCTGACGCCTATCCCTAGTCAATCCTCATTTGTCAAATTCGCATTAGAAGTAAACGAAGGATGGTTTGAAAGACACAAGCTTTTAGCGGGGGATCAATTAACTCCCAAGGATACAACTTGGGAGAAACTGCTTCTTCTTTTGAAAAATTGACTATTTATATTATGAAAATATTTGCTGATTATCATATGCATCCTCAAGGTCATAAATTACAACCCTACACCTTTAAACTTCTTGATCCTTGGGCGGAATCTTGTCTCCAAAAAGGGGTGGTAGATTTTTGTTTTACCGATCATGATAGATATAGAGAAGGGATCGATTTTAAAATTTTCGACCAATGGAAACAGAAATTCCCAACCCTTAATGTTCGCTTAGGGATAGAAAGGGACAACGATCCAGTCAGCGGTCATTCAGGCTTGATTTGGGTAAAAGAAAATTGGGAAAAACTCGATTTTGTTCTTGGGTCTGTGCACTTTATAGGAGACTGGCCTTTCGATAGAAATGGTTTTGAAGAAGGTTTTTTAAAGAGACCTATCGAGGATATTTATCGAGATTATGTAAAAAATTTACTGCAATTGATTGATGAAGGTTTTATCGATGCGGTGGCGCATTTGGATTTGATTAAAATTTTCAATTATAGACCCAAAGGGAAAATAATAGATTATTTCGAACCTATTTTGGAAAAAATCAAAGAAAAAGATCTTTGTTTAGAGATTAATACAGCAGGTTGGAGAAAACCTGTAAAAGAGCAATATCCGGCCGAAGAAATTCTTTTTAAGGCTGTGGAAATGAAAATTCCTATTTCTATTGGTTCCGATGCGCATTCATGGCTGGAAGTAGGCAAGGGGTTCTCTGAACTTTTACCGTTGCTGCATAAACTGGGGATTAGAGAATTTGCGGTTTTTCGATCCCATTCTAGACAAATGGTGGTAGTGGGCTAGAGGTTAAGGCTTTGCTCTGACACCTTGGAAGGATGCATTCCCATAAGCCTCAATTCAAACGGAAATAAACTAATTTCTTAGAAAAAGGCAATTTCTTGATTTGCTCTTTTCCTATAAATCCTCCGTAGTGATTTGAAAAGAAGCGAGGGGATATCCTTATAGCCTAACTTTGGCCTGGAAGCTAAGGTGTTATAATTTATTTTTTTAATCTTATCAAGAATGGTTTTTCCACCATACCAGGTTAATGCAATTTCTAGCTTTAAGGGCCATCCAAGGGTATCGATCAAAACCTTTCCTTTATCAAAAAGCTCCTCCGTACGCTTGACTTGAAAAGAGAGTAGGTCTCTGAAATTTGAACTAAAATGCCTAGCAAATAGTTCGGCTTCGTTAACCTTGTATTGTTCCATTTCGTCTTTAGGTAAATAGATTCTATTTTTTTTAAGGTCTATGGAGATGTCCTGCCAAAAATTGGCGAGTTGAAGAGCCGTGCATATACAATCTGAACTAAGCAGTTGCAAATCGGTCGTTTGGCGGTGAAGGTAAAGAACAAGTCTTCCAATTGGATTGGCGCTTTTTTTGCAATAATTCAATACTTCTTCAAAATTTTCATATCGATCTTTTAGGACGTCTTGCTTGAAGGCATCCAGAAGATCTGTAAAAAGGTTTAAAGGGAGTTGAAATTTTTCAATGGTATCGTGAAGAGCTAAGAAAACAGGATTTTTAGCGCAAAGCTTGGGGTCAAGAAGATAGGCACGCCATGTCTCTAAACTATCCAGCCTTTTTTTTCTTTTTTGCTCATCTTCCCTTTCTTTCTCTTTTAAGGAGTATCCTTCATCGGCGTAATCATCGGCAATTCGTGAAAAGGCATAGATAGCATGGACATGAGGTGCAAGATTTTTAGCAACAAGAAGACCCACAGGAAAGTTTTCGTAGTGGGAAGCAATATGTTTACAATAAGAATAGGCTTCGGTAAGATTCATGAAAAATTTCTTTATTACATTGCTTTTTAATAAAAAAAATAACTCAAAAACAATCGTTTTTTGAATAAACATCGATACTTTCAGCTAACAAATAGGTATTTTTATATTTGATTACCATTCAAAAATCTTAAACTACTTATGAATTATTTTGGTCTAACAGGAGGTATTGGCTGTGGAAAAACGACTTTGTCTAATTGGCTTATGAAAGAAGGTTTTGAAATTATCGATACGGATCGAATCGCACAAGAGCTTCTCCAGCCGGGAAGAGAAAATTGGAAAAAAGTAGTTGACGAGTTTGGGAAAGAAATCTTAAATAATGATAACACAATAAATCGTAGAGTATTAGGTCAACTGGTTTTTCAGAATCCGAAGTTGTTGGAAACATTAAATAGATTAACGCATCCTTCAATACGCCAACAGTGGAAAATAAAAGTTATTGAAGCCAAAAAAAGCAATCCGAGGAAACGTATAATTGTTGTTATACCACTTTTGTTCGAGGAAAAACTCGAAAAAGAATTTGATAAGGTCTTGTGTGTTGGCTGTTCTCCATCGGTACAGTTCAAAAGACTTTTGGATAGAGGATTGATTTCACGAGAAATAAGAATGAGGATTGAAAGTCAATGGCCTTTGGAAAAGAAAATGGAAAATAGTGACTTTGTTTTTTGGAATGATGGTTCCATTCATTTGCTTTATGATCAGGGTCGCATGTTTTTAGACCAGCTTCGATCTTATAATGCAGGTTGTTCATAATTTCTTTTGTGAAATTTTCGAATAAAGCGGGTCAAGGAATCTAAAAACCCTATACAATCAACAATGTAAACCTGAGGATTGTTTAATTCAGTGTTGTTACAATAATTTAAAATGAGAGCATCAAAAAAAAATCATTCAGAGGGTGAGCCGATGAAAGCGCAGGAAACTTTTGATTCTAACAACGAGATGCCTTCTTCCATGAAGGCCGAAAATGAAGAAGGAAAGAACATTCAAGAATATTCCGAACAAAAAGAAGAACATATGGAAATTAAAAAATCTGTCCAAGAGACAATCACTCAAACAAAAAATAACGGGATGGAGGAATCTGTAAACTTAGGTCCTACGTTGGATCTGAGTAAGCTTCAACAGTTATCCTTTTCTGAGCTGCAGATTAAAGCTGCAGAATACCAGATTGAAAATCCGGGATTAATGAGAAAGCATGAGGTAATTTTTGAAATCTTGCGGCGTAATGCTCAAAGAAATGGAGCGATTTACGGAGGAGGGGTTTTAGAGATATTACCCGAAGGATATGGATTTTTAAGATCAGAAGCATACAATTATTTCCCTTGTCAAGAGGATGTGTATGTTTCTCCTGCTTTAATCAGAAAATATGGGCTAAAGAAAGGCAATTTGGTTTCTGGACCTATTCGACCCCCTAAGGAAAAAGAACGGTATTTTTCCCTGCTCCAAGTTGAAAAAATTGAGAATGAAGAACCCGAAAAGATTCGTGGTAGAATCATTTTTGACAATTTAACACCTATTTTTCCAAATAGAAGAATCTTTTTGGAGGGTAAAAGTGGGGATCTTTCCATGCGAGTCATGGATCTGATCACTCCCATTGGATTTGGTCAAAGAGGCTTAATTGTTGCTCCTCCAAGAACAGGTAAAACAGTTTTGATTCAGAAAATAGCCAATGCCATTACTGAAAATCATCCTGAAGCCCATCTTATCGTCCTACTTGTTGATGAACGGCCTGAAGAAGTAACTGACATGGAAAGATCGGTAAAAGGAGAGGTTATCAGTTCCACTTTTGATGAAACCCCCGATAGACATGTACAGGTGGCCGAAATGGTTATAGAAAGGGCGAAAAGAATGGCCGAAAATAAGATTGATGTGGTGATTCTTTTGGATTCTTTGACAAGACTTGCTCGGGCCTATAATACTCTACAACCGCATAGTGGCAAAATTTTAACTGGTGGAGTTGATGCCAATGCGCTTCAAAAGCCTAGGCGATTTTTTGCAACAGCCAGAAATCTTGAGGAAGGGGGCAGCGTTACCATTATTGCAACCGCACTGATTGATACAGGCTCAAAGATGGACGATGTTATTTTCGAAGAATTCAAAGGAACCGGAAATATGGAATTGCATCTGGATAGAGCACTTGTCGATAAAAGAATTTATCCAGCGATCAACATTCCTAAATCTGGTACTCGTAGAGAAGAATTACTCTATCATCCAGATGAGCTTGTAAGGATTCATGTGCTCCGGAGAGCCTTATCGTCAGTTCCTCCGATAGAAGCCATGGAATTATTACTCGAAAGACTGAAAAAAACTAAAAATAACGTTGAATTTCTCCTTTCGATGAATCTTAAGGATTAAGAGCTATCAGCTACCCTTTCCCCTTTTCTGTGATAGGGTTGATTAATGCACCCCTGTTTAGAAACAATGCACAAGTGCACTTTGCTGAATCAAACAATTGCAAGCCATTACGCTTTTAGATCTGCTGTTGATGTTTTGTTGCTAGTTCTAGTAAGATAAAAAATCTTTTTGTTAGCGCATTTGTCAAAGAAAGCATTAGTCAAAAAAACATCAGTTTTGCTAAGCTCTAGTATATTAGTGCATCCTATGATGGCTTAAGGTCTTTCTTGTCTTGCATAAGAAGGATAAAAAAATCAGTTGATTGGAGCTATTCTTAAGAAAATTTTTTTTCGTTACGCTACGCTTTATATTTTAAAAAAAGGAAAGGGGCATATCCTTGAAGGTCCTTGTTACAGGCGGTGCGGGATATATTGGCAGTATATGTGTGGAGAGATTGATAGATCGTGGCTATCAAGTCATTGTCCTTGATAATCTATCAGAGGGACATATCAAAGCTGTAGAATCAAAAGCCTTATTTATCCAAGGGGATATTGCTGATCGGAATCTGCTTTTATCTATATTCATGAATGAAAAACCTCAAGCTGTGATCCATTTTGCTGCCAAGGCCTTAGTTGCAGAATCGATGAGCAATCCTTCCTTATATTTTCAAAATAACGTGGCTTATGGAGTCAATCTTTTAGATGCTATGGTAGAGTACGGGTTAAAGAGAATAGTCTTTTCTTCCACTTGTTCAATCTATGGCTCGGTAACAAAAGTGCCCATTGAGGAAAATTTTCCGGCAAATCCAGAAAATCCGTATGGGGAATCCAAATTTCTATTTGAAAAAATTCTTGAATGGTACCGGAAGATTCATGGGATCAGGCCTGTCATTTTTAGATATTTTAATGCAGCTGGAGCAACTCTTTATCATGGAGAACATCACAGGAAGGAGACCCATTTGATCCCTAGAATTTTACAGGTGGCTTTGGGCATATTACCGAAGGTAGAGATCTATGGTGTTGATTATCCAACTGCGGATGGCTCGGCGGTTAGAGATTATATTCATGTAGTAGATCTGGTTGATGCGCACATTAAAGCTTTGGAAAGCCAGTTTGAAGGAGTGTACAATTTAGGTAGTGCAAAAGGCTACTCTGTGCTTGAGGTTATAGAAGCTGCTCGAGCGATTACGGCAATGCCTATTCCTGCTGTAGTGTGTTCTCCTCGCGCTGGGGATCCCCCTATTCTTGTGGCTAATTTTAGAAAAGCTTTTGAGACCTTTGGTTGGAAGCCAAACTATGATCTAGATGCAATCATTCAAAGCGCATGGTCATGGCATAAATCCCATCCTCGAGGCTACGACTAATCCTTATCTTGTTTTAGGATCGAGTTTATCTCTTAACCATTCGCCAAAAACATTCAATGACCAAAGGGTAAGACTTAGGTATAGTCCTGGAAAGAAAAGAAGCCACCAAGATATCTTGACGGGATTGATTGCATTTGCTCCGTCAGATAAAAGACTTCCTAGACTAGAGGAAGGAGGTTCAACTCCTAGTCCTAAAAAACTCAAAAAAGATTCTTCCAGAATGACTGTTGGAATGGTCAACGTCAGATACACAATCACAAGGCCTGCGATATTGGGAAAAATATGTTTAAGAAGTATTTTAAAACTGTTTTGTCCTAGAACCTTTGCGGCTTGTACAAAAAGAGATTCTTTTAAGATCAATACACGACTTCGAACAACCCTTGCCATTGTGAGCCATTCGACAAAACCCAGTCCTACAAGAAGAAGGATAATACGCGAGTAGGGAAGCAGTGATTCCAAATGGCTATGGAACAGAAAAGCGCGTAGAGGATTTTCAAATATGGCAATGAGTACGATGACAAAAACCAACACAGGTAAGGAATAAAGAAGATCGACAAGCTGCATCATCATCCTGTCAATTTTTCCACCAGCATAGGCGGCAATGGATCCATAAGTAACCCCTATAAGAAGACTAATCAAAGAACCACTGAAGCCCACTCCGAAAGAAATTCTTGCTCCGAAAAGGATTCTGATAAACAGATCCCGTCCATGGATATCAGTTCCAAATATGTGTGAAAGGCTGGGGGGAAGTAAGATTTCGTTTGTTGTTTTATAGAGGGATTGAGGATAAAACCAAGGGCCGATGAGCGACAAAAGGACCAATAAAAAAAATAAAGAGAATGTCCTAAAGGGAAACCCACCTTTGCTTTTTTTTATTCCAAAACAATTCTTTTGTCGAACAGGAGGCATAGCATATCGGCCAGGAGATTAAATAAGATGAGTAAAAGAGAATATACAAGTGTGACGCCGCTTACTAGAAAAACATCTCTATTGAGCACTCCGTCTACAAAAAAAGAACCCATACCACTGATCCCAAAAATCTGTTCGATAACCATCGATCCTGTCAGCAAATTAGCGGCTAAAGGCCCACTGTAGGCAATAATAGGACTGGCCGCTGCTTTTAAACCATGTACAAAGAGAATGGAGGATTCGGTCAATCCTTTGGCTTTAGCAGTCCGTATATAGTCGGAATGAAGTACTTCAAGCATTGCACTTCTCGTTAATCGGCAAACCACGCATCCATAAGGAATACCAAGGCAGAAAGAAGGGAGGATGAGTTTTTCTATTGATCCCCAGCCAGCGGGGGGAAGGAGTCTCAAAAGGATTGCAAAAATCAGCACGCAAATAGGAGCGAGCACAAAACTTGGAATTGAAATTCCCATTAGAGTAATTCCTTGAGTAATCTTGTCAAAAGGTTTATTCCAAAAAAAGGCACTTAAACAACCACTGCTAATACCAAAGGCAAGGGCTAAAACAAAAGAGCAACCTCCAAGGGTTATCGATACAGGGAGAGTTTGACCAATGATTTCGTTTACTGAGCGATTACGATATCGGGTAGAAAGCATTAAGTCGCCATGACAAAGGTTTAGCAGGTAATTTTTGTACTGTTCGAGTAGTGATCCACTGAGCTTATAACGGGCTTCAAGATTTCGAAGAATAGCAGGAGAAATATTCCTTTCGGCACTAAAGGGATTGCCTGGGGCGAGTCTGACAAGAAAGAAAGTTAGAGAAATAATTCCAAAAAGCACAAAAAGAGAAGAGAGAAGCCGTCTGATAAAATATATCAATATTGATGGAGAACTTTTCAATTGGAGACCACAGAATCTTTTTGATTCAACACCTAGAACTATGAGTCTGTATTTGTTTCTTTGTCAAGTTCTTCGATGATACGTAATACTCGGTCTCCTCTATCTAATGAATTATCGATTTTAAAAGTCAACCGTGGTGTAAATTTGCTTTGCAATCTCTTCCCAATCCACTTTTGCCATTCGTTTCGGTGCCTATTTAAAATCATAAGCAAGTTTTCATCAGGGATGGAGGCGTCAAAAAGGCTAACAAAAATGGAAGCTTCTTTAAGATCAGCGGAAGTTTCTACGGCAGATATAGTTAACACTAAGCCTTCGAGTTCTACTTCTCGCTGAAAGCACCAAGATAACTCCCGACGGATGACTTCCGAAACCCTAATCGCTCTAGTTGTCATTGGATCAATATGAATGCTCTACTATAGAATTATAAACTTTGTGGCACCTTTTCCAATTGATAACATTGAATAATATCATCAGGCTCATAATCGTTGAAATTTCCTAGGCGAATACCACATTCAAACCCCATCCTCACTTCTGATACTTCATCTTGAAAGCGTTTCAGCGAAAGAACTTCCCCATCATATATAGGCTGTTTACCTCGTAAAACTCTAGCTAATCCACCTCGTATAATTCGTCCAGATTGGACCATACAACCTGCTACTTTATATTTAGACAATTCGAAGACTTTCTTGACTACGGCTGTACCGACAATAGACTCTCGTAGTTCAGGTTCTAGAAGACCAGACATTGCTTCTTTGACTTGGTCAACTAGTTCATAAATAACACTGAAAAGCTTAATTTGAACCCCTTCTCTTTTTGCCAACGCAGCTGCAGCAGAGTCAGTTTTTGTATTAAATCCGATGACAAGTCCACCGGCAGCCTTTGCAAGAAGGATATCAGATTCTGAAATGGAACCCACACCAGAATGAATGATGTCTAAATCGACTTTTTGACTAGAGATTTTTTTCAATTGGTCAATGAGAGCTTCTAGAGAGCCTTGAACATCGGCTTTAAGAACAATATTCAAAGTCTTTTTTTGACCCTCTTCAATTGCTTGGAAGATGTTTTCTAGAGTGACTTTAGGTGTAAGAGAGGCTTCACGGTCTTTCTTAAGGGCTTCAATTCTTTCTTGAACTATTTCTTTTACCTTCTTTTCATCCTTTTCAACGACTAATTCTTCTCCAGGTAGAGGGGGGCCGTTGAGACCAAGAATCTTGACGGGCATAGAAGGAAAAGCCTCTTTGATGTTCTTCCCAGTATCATCAATAAGAGCTCGCACTTTCCCATAATAAATCCCACAAAGGACAATATCTCCGACTTTTAGATGACCCGATTGGATAATCACTGTGGCCGTTGGTCCCCTGCCTTTTTCTATCTGCGATTCGATAACCCTAGCTTTGGCATTGCCTTCATAATTGGCTTTTAATTCAAGGATTTCAGCTTGAAGTAAAATCATATCGAGGAGGTTGTCGATGCCAATTTTTTTGATAGCTGAGACTTCACAAAAAATGGTCTCTCCCCCATATTCCTCGGGGACAAGACCGATCTCTTGGAGTTGAGATTTTACCCGTAGAGGATTAGCCCCAGGCAGGTCTATTTTGTTTATAGCCACAATAATAGGAACTTTAGCGTTGCGGGCATGATTGATGGCTTCTAAGGTTTGAGGCATGACTCCATCATCGGCGGCTACAACTAGAACCACAATATCGGTGATCGAAGCTCCACGGGCACGCATAGCTGTAAACGCTTCATGTCCAGGAGTATCGATAAATGTTATGGATCGTCCATCTTTCACCACTGTATAAGCACCAATATGTTGTGTTATTCCACCGGCTTCTCCTGCCGCAACTTTTGTTTGTCTTATGGCATCAAGTAGCGAAGTCTTCCCATGATCCACATGCCCCATGAAAGTTACTACAGGGGCTCTTGATTTAATATTAGATAGGGGTTGGGGGGGGGGAGGTTGAGCCTTTGGCTTTACTAAGGGTGTTGGATGAACTGGTCCATGCCGTTCCTTTTTGTCAGTCTGTATAGTTATTCCAAGTCTCTGACATACTCCCTGAATGACCCCTTCGTCTAGCAACTGGGTCATTGAAGCGAATATGTTCATTTCCATCAAATGGTGAATAAGTTGAAAAGGTTTGATTCCGATCAAGCCAGCTAATTCTTTTACTGAAACTGGCCCTTTGATAGCAATCACTCGCTTTTCCCCTTCCTTGGGGAGGGCTGGCTTAGAGGCTTCTAGAACTGGAATGGCTTTATTATTTTCTTTCTCTAGAGAAGGAAGAATGGATAGAGAAGCATCTTTTTTTTCTTCTTTTTTGGTTTTTTCTTTTCTCTCTTCTGAATCCAAGGCAGGGGCAACAACTGCTTTAGGTTTTTTTTCTTTCGCAGTCAATGAAAAATCAGCCTCCTTGGTAGACTTCTTCGGTTTGTCTAAAGAAAGTCTATTGGGCGAATTGCTAGCAAACGATTTTATTTCATTTGTTGGAGAACATTTTTTCGAATTCATGTATAGAGTATTAAATTTTCTTTAGTTTATGATTTCAATTTGTTTTTCCTGCCAAGTGAGCCGCTTCTTTTAAGCGATGGATCAACTGCGGATCCAGCTCAGGAAGAGCAGACATAAGATCTTCTTCTTCACTTTCAGCCACAGCTTCAGGATTGATAAAGCCTGCTCTTACTATTTGTTCAGCCACGCTTTGATCAATAGAAAGCGTAGAGGCCATCTCTTCAGCGGCTTTGGTAAGCTTTTGTGTGAAATTATCCACGGCGGCTGAGGGTTCTTTGACAACGTCTATATCCCAGCCCACAATTTTGGATGCAAGCCAAATATTTTTCCCTTTTCTGCCAAGCGCTATAGAATAATTTTCTTCATCCACTGTTACTTTTACCCGGTGGTGGTCTTGATCCACTTCCACTTTCTTTACTTTTGCGGGTTTTAAAGCTTCAATAGTTAGTTCTTCTACATTGGGTGACCATTTGAATAAATCGATCTTTTCGCTATGCAACTCTCTGACAATGTTTTTTACACGCGCCCCACGGACACCAACGCAGGAACCGACAGGATCAATTTTTGGATTGTTTGTCCAAACGGCAATTTTTGTGCGAAATCCAGGTTCTCTAGCGATGGCTTTTACTTCGACAATTTTATCTGCTACTTCACTGACCTCTAATTCGAGAAGGCGCAGTATGAAATTAGGATGGCTTCGAGACAAAATAATCATAGGGCCATGGGGAGTGTCTTCTACGGAAAGTACATAGGCCTTTATTCTTTCCCCAACAACGTACTCTTCTGTAGGCACTCTTTCTTTAGCAGGCATTACGCCTTCATATCTTCCCAAGTCTATTATTACATCAGCTCTCTCTATTCTTCGGATGGTGCCGCTAACAATATTGTTAATGCGATCTTTAAATTCTGACAGAACCATTTTTCTTTCTATGCCTTTGAGGGCTTGGTTTATAGTCTGTTTAAAAACTTGAGCTGCAATTCTGCCAAAATCTTTCGGAGTCACTTCCACTTCAATCAGATCTCCAAGCTTGACATTTGGATCGATTTCTTTTGCTCTTTTGATGGAAATTTGATCATGGCTGTTTTGGACTTTTTCAACAACTTCGAGTTTGGCTCGAACATTGATTCGCCCAGTTTTAGGATGGATCTCTACCCTAAGATCCCTGGCAGGTCCGATGCTTTTTTTTGCGGCCGCCAATAAAGCTGACTGCATCGCTTCGATGAACACCTGCCTATTGATCCCTTTTTCCTTTTCCATGTATTCCATGATAGCTAGGACTTCCTGATTCATGGCTTTCTCCTTAATTTTAAAGAAAAAAGTGGAAACTTTAACATAGTTTCCACTCTTCAAATCAAAAAAATCAGTGGTGCAATAATTTACTCTTATCGTTCTCTATGGTCAAGATTTGATTTTCTTTCTTTCTCTTTCTATAGAAGATTCTTATTTTAAAAAAAAACATAAAGGGGTGATTACTAAGAATCAAAAAAAATCAATTCTTGAGTCGGCTGATCGACTTGGTATTATTGCTGGCCGGGGTGTTTATCCATTGCTTGTGGCCAAAGGAGCAAGAAGATCCGGAGTAGAGAAGATTTTCTCAGTCTGTTTTGTGTCCGAAACAGATCATCAGATGGAAACTCTTTCGACTGCAGTGGAATGGATTCGGGTTGGTCAACTGTCTAAATTAATTCAATTTTTCAAAAAAAATGAAGTCAACACAGCAATCATGGCCGGGGGGATAGCTCCATCCCATCTTTTTGAATTAAGACCTGATCTGCGAGCAATTTTGCTTTTAGCAAAACTTAAGGAAAGAAATGCTCATACAATTTTTGGAGCTATTGCTCAAGAGCTTGAAAAAAATGGGGTCATTCTTTTAAATGCCACTACTTTTTTGGAAGACCAATTAGCCCCTTCTGGACAATTTGGAGGCCCTCAAATTAAAAAAAGATATTGGGAGGATGTTGAGTTTGGGTTTAAAATCGCCAAAGAAATTGCAAGGCTTGATATAGGTCAATCGGTTGTGGTTAAAAATGGAACGGTGCTATCGGTTGAGGCATTTGAAGGAACCGATGAGGCCATGAAAAGAGGCGGAGAATTGGGAAGAGGAAGTGCCATGCTAGTGAAAGTTAGCAAGCCTAATCAAGATTTTAGGTTTGATGTTCCTGTTATAGGGATCAAGACGATTGAGTCAGCTCAACGTTTTGGCATTGGTACCATTGTATGCGAATCAGCAAAGACGCTTATTTTGGAGAAGGAAAAGGTAGTAAGTTTAGCTGATCAGACTAAAACGAGCCTGATTGGATTTCCATAGGATCAATTATGAGCCCGATAAAACTTGGCGTTATTGGCATAGGGCATATCGGCAAACATCATGCTCGAATATATGCCCAGATGGATGGAGTCCATTATGTGGGATGTTTTGATATTAAAAAGGAGGCTGCAGGAAGACTTGCAGAAACCATTGGTGGAAGAGTCTTTGAGTCAGTAGAGGAACTACTAAAAGAAGTGGACGCAGTTTCGATAGCTACTCCGACTTCTACTCATTTCACTATTGGTTCAAAATGTTTAGAAGCTGGCGTCCATGTGCTAATTGAAAAACCGATCACTGATAGCCTAGAAGAGGCAAAATTGCTTGTGGAAATTGCCAAAAAAAATGGTGTCATTTTACAAGTGGGCCATGTGGAAAGATATAATCCTGCTTTTAGAGTTCTCGAAGGATATTTGAGTCAGCCACGCTTTATCGAATGCCACAGGCTCTGTCCCTATCCAGGAAGAAATACCGAGCTTGGAGTCGTACTGGATCTTATGATCCATGACTTGGAGACAATACTGCATTTGGTGCATTCCGAAATTCAGTCAGTTGATGCGGTAGGAGTTTCTGTCTTAAGCCTTACAGAAGACATTGCCAATGCAAGAATCAAATTTAAAAATGGGGCTATTGCCAACATCACCACTAGTCGGATAAGCCCTGAAAAAATGCGAAAAATTAGGATTTTTCAAGACGATGCTTACATTTCGTTAAACTACCTTGAGCAAAAAGGCGAAATCTATCGAAAGCGGGATCATGGCATCGAATGTCTACCCATGCCTATTGAAAAAGGGGAGCCTTTATTCTTTGAATTGCGATCTTTTATTGACTGTATCTATTCCAAAGATTCTCCCCTTGTTGGCGGGAAAGAAGCAGTTGAAGCCCTCAAATTAGCAGTAGAAATCACAGAAATCATTCGCTCCAATAAAGTGAAGTGACAAGACAAAACTATGATGCAAGTAAAACCATCCAAAAAAAAGTTTTTGTTGGTTGCTGGGGAAACAAGTGGAGATCTTTACGGAGCTCTGCTGATTGAAGCATTTCGAAAGTCTTTTCCAGAAGCCGTTTTTTTAGGAGTAGGAGGATCAAGGATGGCGGCTGCTGGACAGATACAACTTTATGACCTTTCTAAATTGGCTGTCGTGGGACTTGTAGAAGTCATCAAAAATTTAGCTGAAATCCGAAGGATTTTTAAAGAGCTTTTGCATTGTGCCATTGTTGAAAAACCTGATTGTGTAATTTTAATAGATTATCCTGGTTTTAATCTTCGGTTTGCCTCCAAACTTCGCAAAGAATTACCTACTACTAAGATTGTTTATTATATAAGTCCTCAAGTCTGGGCATGGAATAGCCAAAGAGCAGCACGCTTCAGTAAGCTCTTTGATCTTATGGTGGTTATTTTTCCTTTTGAGAAGCCATGGTTTGAGAAAAATGCCCCCAACCTGCGAGTAGAATGGGTAGGACATCCCTTGTTGGATCGGCTGCTGCCTAATCCTTTGCCAAATTCTCAATTTAGTTCTAACAAAATAGCCTTGCTTCCAGGAAGTCGGAGAATGGAAATTATCAGGCATTTGCCTATTCTTTATCAAGTGGCATGGAAGATGGTTATGAAGCATCATGATTATGAATTTTTATGGATTGCACCCAACGAAGAACTCATCGAACTGGGATTGGCGCATCTAGGAGAAAAACATCTTCCAGAATGGTTGAAGATTCAGATAGGATACCCACTTTCTCATATCTCCAGATGCCGATTGGCTATTTTAGCCTCTGGATCAGTATCTTTGGAATGTGCTATCCTTGGGGTCCCTCAGATAGTTATCTATAAAACCAATCCTTTGACCTATCAAGTGGGTAAAAGGCTTGTTAAAGTCCCTTTTTTGAGTATTGTCAATGTGCTTGCTTCCGAGCAGATTGTGCCAGAATTCGTTCAATATGATGCACATCCAGACAAAATAGTCCCTGTAGCTTTGCGCCTGATGGAAGACGAAGAACTAAGGACTTGGATGAAAAAAAGAATGAAAGAAGTTATTGATTCCCTCGGTTCAACTGGAGCAAGTCAAAAAACAAGTAACCTAATTGTTGATCTGCTTAACGAAGAGAAGAAAGAGCAACCATTACATCTTAGGAGTTAAACCGGGAAGGCGGGTGAGCAGTTCAGGGGGATCAGCAATTTGATCCTGAAGCTGTCCACAATAAAAAATCCGAATGATGTACCCATAAAATTTTTGATTTTGAACGGGACGTTCTAATTTGTAATTAATCCGAAGGATTTCTGTTTGGTGAATAGTCCAAGTAGGAAGAGGGTTCTCAAAGGAGCTGGTAATTTTGGCATTTGATTGTAAAATAATGCCTTTGTCTATCTCATCATAAATATAAATTTGGTAACGGATCTGTTTGGGATCAATGCGAATGGTAGGATCGGAAAGAAAAATGGGCACCCGCAGAGTGACTTCTTGTCCCCACGGGGTATTAGAAAGATTACTTTTCTCCACACGTATTTTTTCAAGGCATAACGTTTTGCCCATTCCTTGAATTCCTTTCAGAGCCGAATGGATAAGAGGTGGGGAGCCACTGTCTTTTTTAGAGAGACTTCTAAAGGCAGCTACTTTTTGACGGGCTGTTTTATAAAGCGGACTAGAAGAGCTAGATTTGTGATCGAGTTCAGCGATTTTACTCCAATAGGTATAGGCTCTTTGACCATCTTTCTGACGTTCAGCTAGCTGAGCTTGTCTGACAAGTACATCGCAATTGAGAGGATCTACTTCTTCAGCATTGTTTAGAGCATCATGAGCTAAGCTCAATTCTCCTTCTCTTTCAAACCGTTCGGCATCCTTGATAAAGGCATCGAGTTTTTCTTCTTTATTTTCTTCTGCTAAAAACGAAGCATCCTTTTTCAATTCTTTGGAGTGAATTACTGGTAAGGCTGGAGGCTTAGGGGAAAGAAAAGAAGGCAACTTAAAAGAATTGTTTGCAGCTGTCAATCGATCTTTTTTTGAAACTTGATTAAAAACGTAATGTCTTAACCAGAATATGGAAAGGAGGGAGAACATTTGAAAGAATACGACAAGTACGACAAGCTTAATTGCCCAAGAATAGATAGGAGGAGAGAGGTGTTTATTAGAAACCCTCTGTTTTGAAGAAACTTTATCTAGTTGCATGAATGATCAGGCATTATTTCTAAAAATTAGAAAGATGACAAGCATCTTTTTTTCTTTTCTATCGTTTCTATAGATAGAACTGGACTTTTTAGCAAAAATATGAATTTATTGGAGTCGATATTACTTGATTTTTTCTTATTAGCTGCTTTAAGGTAAAACAACAACTCTTTTTGATACAAAAAAAGAATGAAAAAAGCTATTCCAGAAGTACTCGATCAGTCTCCAACCGATCAGGAGCTCATTCTCAGAATGAAATCTGGAGAATTGGATGCTTTCGATATTTTAGTCGAACGCTATCAAAAAAGATTATATAGGGTGATTTATGGTGTGCTGCTGCACCATGAAGATACAAACGACGTTTTAATGGAAACTTTTATCAAAGCCTACAAAAACATTGGGGGATTTCGAATTGGAGCTTCCTTTTATACATGGATCTATCGTATTGCCATTAATACCGCTATAAGTTTTAAAAGAAAATCGAAATCCAGCCCACAACCCTATCCTTATTTTCCAGACGATGAGGAGGGGAAAATGGAAAAGGAATTTGTCGATTACCGTTCGGCAGAGCAAGCGGTACGACAAATGGAAATTAAAGAACTGAATAAGGTTTTGAATGATGCCCTATCTAAGCTTTCCGAAAAACATCGAGCCGTTGTTGTTCTTTTTGATTTAGAAGAGCTCAGCCATTCGGAAATAGCTAAAATTATGGGATGTTCGGAAGGAACAATTCGCTCTAGATTGTTCTATGCACATAAGCAACTGCAAAAGCTATTGAAAAATGACAACAGCTTCATAAGTTAAAAAATGTGGAAGATGTAGAATGGGAGGCTTTGATATGGAGAGAAAATGTCTTCAAACTGCGGATGTAGAAATGAAAAAATGGATAAAAACACACTTAGAGAAACAGACAGAAAAGCTTGCCACTGCTGAATATTTTGAACAAATGCATCAAAATCTTCACAGAAGGCTTCGTGTTGAAATGATCAAAGAAAAGAGTTTTTCAGAAATGTTTTTAGAAAAACTCCAAAGAGTCTTTCTTCTTTGTGATCATACCAGAGTATTCCAAAGAGCGGTCGTAGGAAGTTTCCTTTTTGTATTTTTTCTAGGCATTGTCAGTTTCAACAGTTTCAATCTACTTAAAAACAACAGTAAGAAGATACCTAATTCTTTGGTTACAAACTATGAGTCTCCAAAAATAGAAAGAGTTGAAAAAAGCCAACATTCTCAAACCCTTGTCCCTTCTACTCCTCCTCTTCTTTCCTTACCATCCAAAGAGGATCTTGAAGTGGAATCTACCAAACTTGCTCCCAATTTCCACAATTCTAAAGATCCACATTATGTCATTCGTGATGCGTTAACTCATTATGAAGCGATGGTTGCTTTTTAAAGATTCTATTGTGGAAGCCTCATCGGCTTGCCTTTTTTTTTTCTTCCTCGTTTTGGGAAGATTGCCACTGATAGGTGCTGAAAGTCTCTTTGATACCATAGGAAGAGAAGTTAACAAGATTTTTGAGCAGAACAAAAACGCTGTCGTCCGTGTTAGAATAGAGCATAGAAATGGGGGGGAAAGTTTCTGCTCAGGTTTTTTTATCAATTCCGAAGGAGTCTTGGTTACAGCACCCGATTGCCAGTTAACCGATTCGCTCTTTTATGTTGATTACAACGCTCAATGGCATTTAGCCAAAGTTCTAGGCATTGACGAGCGAAGTGGAGTGGCTGTTCTTCAAGTTGAAGAGGGTTCAAAACCCTTTCCTTTTCTAAAGCTTGCTTACGGTCAAGAGGTCCTTACCGGGACACCTGTTGTAGGCATAGGCTATCCGTATAAGCTTCCCGCTTGCCCTTCCTTTGGATTGGTTGTAGGAAAAGATTGCGAATATTTAAATCATTTTTTTCCCACGACCCATTATAGGATTAATACAAGGGTAAATCCAGGCCAGATTGGTGGGCCCATAATTAATTCGAGGGGGTTAGTCGTTGGAATGATAACGATGAGTGTAAAAGAAGAAGAATGGAGTTATGCGTTGCCAAGCAAAGCAATTAGAAAAGTCGTTGATGATACCACTCGCTATGGGAAGGTGCGTTATGGATGGGTTGGAGTGGCTGTTACCAAAATAGGAAGAGAGGAGGCTGCAGGGCAAGTGGTAGTTGCCCGTCTATTTCCTAATACTCCTGTATCTGGTAGCGGGTTAAGGGAAGGGGATATTGTTGTCTCGATCAATGGGAAAAAGATTACCAGCTTGGCAGATGTAATGGATGCATCGTTCTTTGTTTCTGTAGGACAAAAGATACCCGTAAAGGTATTAAGAGATGGTAAGCCAATACAGTTCGAGTTTTTAGTTGGAGAAAGGCCGATTGACGCCCCTTCAGGCTCTACGATTTTACCAAACAATCCTGAGGAACTTAAAAAGAATTGGTCACAAAGCCTACCCGTAAGCTCTTCTCCAATGACTGCACCTGTGGAAAAAACAAATAATACCCATTAAAGAAGAGTTTTTTCTTTTCTTGTTATTATTTGATAAAAAAGTTATTTTAAAGAAATGGATCAAAAACCGGCCGTAGTACCTGTCAAAGTCCAAAAGAAAAAACAAACGGTTTTGCCGGCAGGAGGGTTGGGAGCTGTTTTTTTTTGGGTTTCATTAAGTGTTTTTTTAGGTGCTACAGCGGTATACTTTTATAGCCAATACATTTCACTGGAAAAGACCATTCGAGTACTAAAAGAAGAGGATGAACTTCTCAAACAAGAAAATCAAAAGCAACGGGCGGTTGTTGATCAACTTCAAGCCGAATTGTCCCAGACAGGCAGCCTATTGAAAAGTCAAGAAGAACTTCTTGAGAAAACCACTCAATCACTCAAAGCAGTCGAATCAAAAAAAATGGAGGAAGCAACAAGTGGTTCGACTAAAGAAAATTCTTCTTTAACCAAAGAACTTGAAAATAGGTTAAAAGCAGCATTTCCTGAAGAAATACAAAAAGGGGAATTAACAGTGATGCTGCAAAAAAATGGAGTGGTTGCCCGATTCGCTAAGAGTGCCTTATTTGCCTATGGAGGCATAAAGTTAAGCACACAAGGAAAAATTCTTTTATCAAAATTCCTCTCTGTAACAAAGCCTTTTTTGGTTAACACTCAGGATTCGAAAATAGAAGTTTGTTCTTTTACGGATAATGATCCGCCTGCTCAGGAAGTACAAGATATATATCCTACAAATTGGGAAATTTCAGCCATACGTTCGGCTGCTGTTATCAGGGCATTAATCCAGATTGGACAACTGCCTGAAGGTATGTTTTCTCTTGCTGCTGGAGGAGAAACCAATCCAATAGCTGATAATAGTATGTTAGAGGGAAAGGAAAAAAATAGAAGGGTTGAAATTACTGTCTATCCAGCATCTCCTAATGCGGATTTTCGCGCTACTGCAAACCCTTCCTTGATTAATTTAGAAAAAACGAAGCAGTTGCAGCCTCACCATTAGATTAGGGATCATATAAAAAGAGGCAAAACTCTAAGCAACCTGATAGGTGTTGGAGGATGATAAGGAACGAAACCTAGGAATTAGTAAAAGGAAGAATAAATTTTTAATCGAGCTTCTTTTGCTTTCCTTCTTCTTCGATTGCAAGGTTTTTCAAAGGCTTTTCTTAATCTTGCTTCTCGAAGTGTACCTTCTCTATCAAGCTTTCTTTTTAGCCGTCGTAAAGCTTTATCGATAGATTCTCCTTTTTTTACTTTTACTTCAGTCATATTTTCCTTTCGGTAATTAACACATTAATGCAAATGAAAACATATGCAACATTCAGATTCTTATATTAGCGTCTTAGAAAATAGGATTTACTAAATGACAGATAAAAAAGAAAAAGCAAGTTTTTTTATGATAATTTTTTTGGATTTAGATCTTAAACAATGAGTTATTATCCCTACTGGTAGTTTGAGTTGTCTCTGGGAGCCAGAAACGAACACTTCTCATTCTATTTGAGCATGATCGTATGTAATTACATAGCCCTTAGCGTATGGGCCTGTTTATGGGATCTACGAAGGAATTTAACTTTCTTCCGTTCCGTCAGACTTACTCGTTCCTGCTCACAGAGGAACAAAGCTAACTTCCTGCTTCACAGAGGACAGTTTTCCCATCGTCATGCGACGGCGGCAAGAGCTTTTTTCTCCACCGGCTTCACATTTGGCGCAACTCGTCATAAGGCCGTTTAGGACGGCCAAACCATGCGCCAGGATATTCCTGGCCGCATTCACCTCCCGGTCGTGGATGCTTCCACACTCCGGGCACACCCACTGGCGAATGGCCAGCGGCAGTGTTTCCTGGACCCTCCCCCATGCCGAACAGCTCCAGTTGTCGCCGAAACTTTAAGAAACCCATGTCGGATAGAAAGCAGGCAAGATTACCGGTTCTTCTCCATGCCGCCCACTTTCAGCTCTTCGACAAGCACGCGGTGAAATCGTCGCCTGAGCCATGAGGTGAGCTTGTGCAAGCCCTCCTGCCGGATATTGGCAATCCTGGCATGCAGCCTTGCAAATCCAAGCCTTGGCTTTGGTCCGATTGGCCGACCCCTTTTTCTTGCGCAAGAGATTTCTAGAGAGTCTCCGCAATCGCTTGAGCAAGGCCCTGTGCGGCTTAGGACCGAGTACCTTTTCTCCTTGTGGAGAGTGTTGCCATGGCCGATACCCCCCCAAATCCACCCCGGTCGCGCCTTGGTTTTCA